>Ga0209276_100060_pt1 | contig 253584 bp, 230 predicted proteins | sample DewCreD2012metaG_3_FD_185473 | JGI IMG/M metagenome (GOLD analysis project Ga0209276, IMG submission 185473) | Hot spring sediment bacterial and archeal communities from British Columbia, Canada, to study Microbial Dark Matter (Phase II) - Dewar... ...
AGAGCCTCTGTGGTTAGCAGGAGTCCTGCAACACTTGATGCATTCTGCAGTGCTGTTCTTGCAACCTTGGCAGGGTCAACTATCCCAGCCTCAACAAGATCACAGAACTCAAGCCTTGCAGCATCAAAACCAAAAGCACCCTTACCCTCCTTAACCTTCTCAACCACTATAGAACCATCCCAACCAGCATTGTTGGCTATCTCTTTTAGGGGCTCCTCAAGGGCCCTCTTAACTATATTAACCCCTGCCCTCTCCTCATCGTCCACTATTTCTAGGTTATCAAGTGCCTTTATAGCCCTAATAAACGTAACACCTCCACCAGGAACTATACCCTCCTCAACCGCAGCCCTTGTCGCATTAAGCGCATCCTCTACCAATGCCTTCTTGTTTTTCATCTCCGCCTCAGTGGCAGCTCCAACCCTTATTACAGCAACACCACCTGCAAGCTTTGCCAGCCTCTCCTGCAACTTCTCCCTGTCATACTCACTAGTTGTCTCCTCAATCTGAACCTTTATCTGCTTTATCCTGGCCTCTATATCACTCTTCTTACCAGCACCACCCACTATCGTTGTATTATCCCTGTCTATAACAACCTTCTTCGCCCTACCTAAATCCTTAAGAGTCGCATTCTCTAACTTCATCCCAGCCTCCTCAGATATAACCCTACCACCAGTAAGTATGGCTATATCCTCTAACATCGCCTTCCTCCTCTCACCAAAACCAGGAGCCTTAACAGCAGCACACTTTAAAGTCCCCCTTATCTTGTTCACAACTAACGTCGCTAAAGCCTCACCCTCTACATCCTCAGCTATAACCAATATCGGCTTCCCACTCCTTGCTACCTCCTCAAGAAGCGGAATCAAATCCTTCATACTGGATATCTTCTTGTCATAAAGCAATATGTAGGGCTCATCTAACTCAACCTCCATCCTCTCAGGATTCGTAACAAAATACGGACTCAAATACCCCCTGTCAAACTGCATACCCTCTACTACCTCCATAGTCGTCTCAAGACTCTTACCCTCCTCAACCGTTATCACCCCATCCTTTCCAACCTTCTCCATAGCATCAGCAATTATATTCCCTATAGTCTCATCACCATTTGCAGAAATCGTTGCAACCTGCGCTATCTCCTTCCTCCCCCTAACCTGCTTGCTCATCTTCCTTATCTCCTCAACAACAACCCCAACAGCCTTGTCTATACCCCTCTTCAACTTCATAGGATCATGACCAGCAGCAACTAACTTCATCCCCTCCTTAAATATAGCCTGAGCAAGCACAGTAGCAGTAGTAGTACCATCCCCAGCTACATCACTGGTCTTCGAAGCTACCTCCTTGACCATCTGAGCCCCCATGTTCTCAAACTTGTCCTCAAGCTCTATCTCCTTCGCAACAGTAACCCCATCCTTGGTAACCACAGGAGCACCAAACGTCTTCTCTATTAAAACATTCCTACCCCTAGGACCTAATGTGGCCTTAACAGCATTGGCAAGGATACTTACCCCTTTTAAAATAGAAGCCTGAGCCTCTCTACTAAACTTAATCTCCTTCGCAGCCATACTTACTTACCTCCTTGGATTAAAATTTATTTTACTTTTCTTCGACTATTGCAAGGATTTCATCCTCTCTAAGAATTAGATACTCTTCACCCTCAATATTTATATCTGTTCCCCCATATTTGCTGAAGAGCACCCTGTCTCCTACCTTTACATCAAGTGGTCTTATAGAACCATCTTCAAGAAGCTTACCCTTTCCAACAGATATTACCCTGCCTTCCTGAGGCTTCTCCTTGGCAGTTTCAGGAATAATTATCCCACCCTTTGTCTTCTCTTCTGTGTCAAGTCTTTTTACCAGAACTCTATCATAGAGGGGCTTTACTTTCATACTGCTTCCTCCTTATTGAAAAGATGTTTAATGAGAGGTTAGCACTCAACTTGAGAAAGTGCTAATTTTTTCCATAAAGATAACCATCTACCATAGTTTGTCAAGTCTTTTTAAATACGCACATACTACTTTTGACAACTTATGATATATTAAGGAGTATTATTAGTGTTATGAATAAACCAAAGAGGAAACCTGAATGAGAGAGTTAAGATTTGACCCCATTAGAAACAGATGGGTAATAATATCTACTGAAAGGGCAAGAAGACCAAGTGACTATACAGTAGCAAACAACCAGACAAACACCATAGATAAAGGCGTGATTGCATGTCCCTTTTGCGAAGGCTCTGAGGATAAAACCCCACCGGAGATCTTTGCCATAAGAAGGAATCAGTCAAAACCAAACTCTCCCGGCTGGAGGGTAAGGGTTGTTCCAAATAAATACCCTGCCCTCCAGATAGAAGATGGAGCGTTTAGATACGCAACCGGTATATTCGATGTGGTAAGTGGGGCTGGGGCACATGAGGTAATCATAGAAACCCCTGATCACAACAAGGGTCTCGGTGACCTCGATGTAGACTGGATTACAGACGTTCTTATATCATTTAGGGAAAGAATAAAAGACCTTTTCCTGGACCCAAGGCTACGTTATGTTCTTATATTTAAAAACCACAAAGCTCAGGCTGGGGCATCAATTGCACACACACACTCCCAGCTTATTGCAACACCCATGGTTCCCCCTGTACTAAAACAAGAGCTTACTGTATGTAGGGAAAATTACAGAGCCAAAGAAAGATGTCTTATATGCGATCTTATAAAACAGGAAATAGAGTTTGGAAAACGAATCGCCTATGAAACAGATGACTACATAATATGGGCTCCGTTTGCTTCAAGTTTTCCTTTTGAAACATGGATACTTCCAAAGAAACACCTCTACAACTATGCACTCCTTAGCGATGATGGTTTAAGCAAACTGGCATACACACTAAAGCTTAATCTGCTTTCTCTAAAGCTTCTCCTTAACGATCCCCCATATAACTTTGTGTTGCATACATCTCCACCCAAGTTTACACGTCCGGGACACCCAGAGCACTGGGATTCAATAGAGTTTGATTACCACTGGCATATTGAGATCATTCCCCGTCTTACAACAATTGCAGGATTTGAACTGGGAGCAGGTTTCTACATAAACCCAACTCCGCCAGAGGTTGCAACCGAGTACCTAAGAGAGGCTATAAACAGTTACGTAGGCAAAACCCAGGAAGAGAAGAAGATTTCCCTTGACAGGTAAAGTGAAAGACTTTATTTTTAAACTCAAAATTAACCATATTACTTAAAAACATGCTCCTATCTATAGTAAAAAGATATGTATGGGTTCTTAATCTTATTCTCCTTATGGGTATAGCCTATGTACTTACCCAGATAGTACACGATAAGATAAGGGAAAAAGTCTCCCCACCTTTTAACATGTTAACAGACTCGAGAAACAAAGGCTTAGAGGAAATCAAAGTAACCAGAGCAAATACAAGATACACAAGAAACCAGTACGATGTAATACTTAAGAAGAACATATTCGGAGTTAAAAACACCTCTATCTCCACAGGGATAAACCCTGAGGAAGCACGTCCAACCACCCTTCACCTTGAGTTACTTGGAACGGTAATAAATCCCGGTAAAAGGTCCATTGCAATCATAAAAAACACAGAAACCGGAAAGGTAAAGGGGTATTTTGAAGGAGAGCTAATAGATATAATTCAGAACGAAAACGTAAAGCTATCAAAGATTGGAAACTGTATAGCCATAGTAGAAAGAAATGAACCGGAGAAGATAAAATGCAAAAAAGATATAGAAGAAGAAACCCCTTCAGAGGAGGTTGCATCCACAACTAGAATCCCACAGAGGGATAGACTCCTTAGACTCCGCAATGCAAGAAGGAATTCTCCCCTATCAAGGAGCACTGAGGGAATAAGGGAAGTTAGCGAAGGTGTTTATGAGGTGGACCAAAAGATGTTAGATGAGCTGCTTAGCGATCCAAATCAGATTCTTACCCAGGCTCGCGTTATCCCTCAGGAAGATGGTCTTAGGTTTTTCGGCATAAGACCAAACAGCATATTCTTTAAAATAGGACTCAGAAACGGAGACATAATACACAAGATAAACGATGTTGAACTGGATAATGTGGAAAACGCTTTGAGTTTGTTTGAAGAACTAAGAAGGCAATCCAGATTTACAATAGACCTTACAAGACGCGGTCAAAGATTAACATATGAATACACGGTAAGATAATATTTGGTAATTCAGGGAGGATAGAGATTTTCTCAAGGAGCATACAGGATGAAGAGAACCACTTCTTTTTTAACAAACACGATCTTAGTTCTTTTATTTATATCTAACCTGAACGTCATGGGGGAAGAAGTTTCAAAAAACCTGGAACCGGAGCCGGACTCAACCCATTACACAGTTTATAGAGTGCAAAAAAACGATACCCTCTATGAGATAGCAAACAGATTCAGGGTCTCAGTTGACGAGATAAAAAGGGTAAATGATATTAAAGGTAACAAGATACTGGTTGGCCAGACCCTAAGGATTCCCTCAGGTAAAGAAGAGTATGCACAAACTGGGGAAAGCCACAGTGATTCAAACGACAACGATTTAGAAGCAAATACAGATAACAAGGAAACAAACCAATCTACCTCCAAACCTCAAGTAAAAGAAAGTGCCGAGGGCAACGAAATAGTAAACCTCCAGACCGAGATGGATATAAAAGACCTTATCCAGATAATGAGCGAGATTACTGGAGAAACCTTTATACTTGATGAATCCGTTAAGGCAAGGAGGGTTACAATAATTACACCGAGGGGAGGGTTTAAGAAGCGAAATGCCATAAGGCTTTTTGAAGCCATTTTAGATTTAAATGGGTTTTCTATAATCAAGAAAGATGGCATAAACAAGGTGATCCCCAAAAGAGATATAAAAGGTGAGAGCCTTCCGACACAGGTTGGCACCTACCTAGAACCTCCCTCAGACAGGTTTGTTACCCGACTTATCCCTCTTAAAAACGTAAACGCCTCTGAGATTGCAAACACGTTAAAACCCCTTATTTCAAGGGAAGGTGATCTTCTGGTTTATCCAAACCTAAATATGTTAATCGTAGTAGATACCGTCTCTAACATAAACAAGATTTTACAGATCATAAGAAACATAGATGTGGAAACAGCAATAGAGTTTATAAAGATAGAGCATGCTGATGCAGCAGATATTGCAGCCAAGCTAATGGAGATATTTGGGCCAGGAGCAGGGGTAACAACCACGACAAGGACACCCACTGAAGCCCCAACAACTCGAACCACAAGACGCACCCCAACACCGCAGCGTATATCCCCTCCAGCAAGAAGCACCACTTCAGTACAGACATCGTTAACGGGATTTAAGGTGATTGTAGATGAAAGAACTAACTCCCTTATAGTAATTGCATACCCAGAAGATATGAAAAAGATAAAGGCAATTATAAGGAAGCTCGATGTAGAGACAGAACAACCGGAACAGGGTATATATGTAATTCGCCTTCAAAACGCTGATGCAGAACAGATAGTAGGTGTTCTTTCCGGCTTAATCGGTGGAGGTACAGCAGGTCCTATTCAGCCAACTCGAAGAACAACTGAAACCAGATTGGGAACCATAGGAACCTCCCTAGGGACAACGTACCAAACCGGAACCTTCGGGAGACAGACAGGAACACTTGGGGGACTTGGTCAGATAGGGGGGCAAATAACTAGGGAACCAGTAGGGGAAACAATAACCCCAACTGTGGCGGAGGCGGAAGGAATAAGGATAACAGCAGACCCTGCCACAAACTCTGTTATAATAGTAAGCTCTCGTAAGGATTTTGAGACCCTAAAGAGCGTAATACAGGAGCTTGATGTAAGAAGAAAGCAGGTGTTTGTTGAAGCTGCTATACTTGAAGTAAGCCTTGAAAAACTAAAGGCACTTGGGACAAACTTTAACTTTGGTTTTACAATAAACAACGATAACCTTGGTTTTGGAGGAACCGCCCTTCCTGGAATTCCAAGCCTCCTTGGAGTTGCCGCAAGCTCGAACTCCCTTATAAGCGCAATTGGAAGCATCTCAGGGCTTTTCCTGGGTGTTATAGGGGAAACAGTAGACCCAGATGGTCCAGGGCCAATACCACCTATTCCTTCATTCAGTGCCTTGTTTCAGGCCCTAACCTCATTAACCGATGTTAATGTTCTTTCCACCCCGAGTATTATAACTACAGACAATGAACCAGCGGAGATCATAGTAGCAGATGTTATACCGTTTCCAACAGGAACAACCGTATCGGAAACAGGGGTTACCGTGCAAACCATAGAGCGACAACCTGTAGGTATAAGGTTAGCAATTACGCCCCAGATAAGCGAAGGGGATTTTCTCAATCTAAATATACACACAGAGGTCTCTGCGGTAAGGGATGCGCCTGCGGGGTTAAACACAGCGCAATTTGGTATTGCTACCACAACAAGGGCTGCTGATTCATCAATCGTTGTAAAAAATGGTCAAACAATTGTAATTGGTGGGCTCGTTCAAGATAGAGAAACGAACCTTGAGAACAAGGTTCCACTACTTGGAGACATTCCGTTATTTGGAAACCTCTTTAAATTCAGACAAAGACAAAGCAGCAAGATAAATCTGATGATCCTTCTTACCCCAAGGATAGTGGAAAACGAAAACGATATGCAGAGAATCCTTGAAGAAAGGCAAAGAAGGAATATGCTTCTACAACAAAGGGGAATACACGAGGGGGGATACTAGGATGAGGAGTCTTGAAGAAATAATTGTTGAAAGAAACCCAGAAGCCAGAACAAGGCTGGAAGAGATCGTTTCCAAAAACGGGGAAAGACTTGAAGAGCTTATTATAAAGTCAAAGCTCCTCAGTGAAAGAGAAACCCTTGAGGTGCTTTCTGAGTACTATGAGATCCCTTATACGTTAAGTATAGAGGAAAAATCTATAGATCCGGAGCTTGCAAAACTCCTCCCTATAAGCTTTGCAAAGAAATTTAAGCTTATCCCCATAAAGAAAGAAAACGATAAAATAATTGTTGCCATTGCTCCTCCCCTAAATATATACGCTATAGATGAGGTTAAATCCCTCTTTGAATGCGAAGTGGAGCCTATTCTTACACTCAGCTCTACTGTTATAGAGTGCATAAATAAGGTCTACGAACGTGGCAGAGAGATGGCTGATGAGATTGAAAGTGAGGTTCTTGGCATTACGGAGTCAGAGTTTCAGGAACCCAAAGACCTTCTTGAAGCAGAAGATGAAGCACCCATTATCAGGTTTGTAAACTCACTTTTGTTTCAGGCGGTAAAAGAAAAAGCAAGCGATATTCACATAGAGTGTTTTGAGAAGGAGGTTGTGGTCAGATTCAGAAAAGATGGGATTCTACACAGGGTAACCTCATGTCCCAAGAAGCTTCAGTCCTCTATTATATCCAGGGTAAAGATTATGGCTGAGCTTGATATAGCGGAGAAAAGGAAGCCACAAGACGGAAGAATTCGGGTCAAGGTAGCGGGTAGAGATGTTGATGTTCGTATATCCACTGTTCCAACCACATGGGGAGAAAGTGTGGTTATGAGGCTGCTCGATAGGTCCTCCGTCCTTTTAAGCTTAGAAGACCTGGGACTTGAAGGGGAAAAACTAAGAACTGTAAATTCACTAATACACCGTCCTCACGGGATAATACTGGTAACAGGTCCTACAGGAAGCGGAAAAACAACTACACTGTATGCAGCTCTAGAGCGAATCAACTCCCCGGACAAGAAGATAATAACGATTGAGGATCCGGTTGAGTACCAGATCCAGGGTATTAACCAGATCCAAGTAAACCCCAAGGTAAACCTTACGTTTGCAAATGGACTGAGGTCAATTCTGCGTCAGGATCCCGATGTTATCCTTATAGGAGAGATAAGAGATAGAGAAACAGCAGATATTGCAATTCATGCCTCTCTTACAGGACACCTGGTTTTTTCCACACTTCATACAAACGACTCTGCAAGTGCAATAACACGACTTATAGATATGGGCATAGAACCGTTTCTTGTTGCATCCTCCCTAATAGCTGTTATAGCACAGAGGCTTGTTAGATTTCTTTGCAACCACTGTAAGGAACCGTATATACCCCTCGACGATGAACTTATACGAATAGGGATAAACAGAAGGGACATACCGGGAGGAAGGCTATTTAGAGCACGGGGATGCCCTGAGTGTCTGGATACAGGATACAGCGGAAGAACCGGTATATTTGAAATACTCCTTGTAGATGATGACATACGCACACTTACACTTAGCACTTCCGATTCCTCTACGATAAAGAAAAGGGCCATAGAAAACGGGATGACAACCCTTAGGATGGATGGGGCAGAAAAAGTACTTAGGGGCTTAACATCCATAGACGAGGTCATGAGGGTAACTGAAGAGGATTCGGCATAGGGGAGATGAAGTAAGATGCCCGTTTACAAATACAAGGCAATAAACGAAAAGGGTAAAACCCTTCAAGGAATAATAGATGCTGAATCCCCAAAAGCCGCAACGGAGAAACTAAAGCGCCAGGGAATCTTTTTATCTTCCCTAAAGGAGGTTAAAGAAGAGAAAACCAAGAGATTTTTCCTGTTTAGGGGTATAAGCACCTCAGAGCTTGCGGTTACAACGAGACAGTTCTCTACCCTTATATCCGCTGGACTTCCACTGGAAGCCTCTCTTGTAGCACTTTCCGAGCAAACAGATGACCCAAGGTTAAAGCAGGTTTTAACCCAGGTAAAGGACAGAATAAGCGAAGGAAGCTCTCTTACAAACGCACTTAAAGAACACAAAAACATATTCTCTGATCTCTACATAAACATGGTAAAGGCAGGTGAGGCAAGCGGTACACTTGATATTGTGCTTCTTAGACTTGCAGACTTTCTTGAAAAACAAGCAGCCCTTTACTCGCGTATAAAAAGCGCACTTATATATCCGCTCTTTATGTTCCTTATAGGAAGTGGGGTTTTATTCTTTATGATGACCTATGTTATACCAAAGATAGCAAGGATCTTTGAAGAAAGCGGAAAAGCCCTCCCACTTATTACCGTAATTCTAATAGAGATAAGCACCTTTTTAAGTGAAAATCCCCTAATCATTCTCTTCATACTAACAGGCATTGCATTTATGCTGTACCGGTTTAGTAAAACCAGACGGGGAAAGGCAATTATTGACCGGCTGGTTCTTAGGCTCCCGATATTTGGAAAGATCGCAAGAATGGTAATAATATCCAGGTTCACACGCACTCTGGGAACACTACTTGGAAGCGGAATCCCGCTTCTTGAAGCACTTGAAATATCTGAGGCAATACTTGGAAACTCTGTCTATATTGAAAAGCTAAGGAGCATTCGTGAGAACGTAAGGGAGGGAACAAGCCTTGCTAGACCGCTTAGGGAAAGCGGTATTTTCCCTCCACTTATGACAAGGATGATAACGGTTGGGGAACAGACGGGAGAGCTGGAGGAGATGCTTGTAAAAGTTGCAGATATTTACGATATGCAAATTGAAACCTCGGTTTCAACCTTAACATCTCTTCTTGAACCCATTATGATACTTGTAATGGGTGTTGTTGTAGGATTTATCGTTTTTGCAATACTTCTGCCCATATTTGACTTAACTTCTACAATCAAATAATTAAGGAGGTTGCAATGAGATCACAAAGTGGTTTCACGCTTATCGAAATTATGGTGGTTCTGGTTATAATAGCAGGGCTTGCCTATCTGGTGGGAACAAACGTTATAGGAAGACTGCGTGAGGCAAAAATAGAGACAACAAAGATCCAGATAAGGGACTTAGAAACCGCACTTAAACTCTATAAGCTTGACAATGCCTTTTATCCTGAAACGCAACAGGGACTTCAGGCTCTGGTAAGCCCTCCTACAATAGGTAGAACCCCTACAAAGTTTCCACCAGAAGGATACCTTGAAGGGGGAAAGGTTCCAAAGGATGCATGGGGCAACGATTTTATCTACATAGGACCTGATCAAACACAAGATGGGTCTTACGAGATAATATCTCCAGGGCCAGATGGTGTACCAAACACAGAAGATGATATCTCGAGCCGGAACATACAATGAATGAAAATAAGGGTTTTACCCTTATAGAGCTCTCAGTTGTTATCTTCCTTTTGGGGCTTTTTCTTCTTGTAGCAGTGCCCAGGTTTAAAGAGATTACGGAGATAAATATAAAAAGTGCATCAAGAAGGCTAAGTGCGGTGATCAGGTATCTATACAGTGAGGCTGCTTTTAAGAAAAGGGTATACAGACTGACCTTCGATATAGACAGGAATGAGTATCGGGTTGAGGTAGTAGAGGGAAACGAGTTTGTAGTTCCTAAAGACCCCATGCTACAGAAGATATGGAAACTTCCAAAGGGAGTATATTTTAAAGACGTAATAACCCAGCGCAGCTTCGGTAAAACCCTTAAAGGCAGCGACGATTTTATACTATTTTTCCCCACAGGATTTGTTGAACCTGCAGTAATCCATCTTGAAACAGAAAACGGTATAAACTACACGATAGCAACAAAACCATATACCGGAGGAACCATAGTTTATGACAGATACGTTGAGTTTGTCAGGTAGCAAACAAACACCCAAAGCCCCTTTGGGATTTACACTCCTTGAGGTTCTTGTAGCTGTTGCAATACTTGGCTCCGCACTGGCAGTGCTTTTAAGTGCAGTAAATAGAAACCTAATTATTGCATCCGATTCAAAGAACCTGGCCATTGCAGGGATGCTTGCCCAGAAAAAACTTTCAGAGATAGAGCTAGAAGGATTTCCGGAGCCAAGACGAGAGCAAGGAGAGTTTGAAGAAGCACCGGGGTTTACATGGCAACTATCAGTAATCCCCATAAACATCAGGCAACTGGGTATAGAAATAAGGGCAATTCATCTTGTGGTCATGTGGGATGAAGGGAAAAAAGACTTTGAAATTACAATGGCAATGTCAGATATCAGATAAGGGGTTTACTCTTCTTGAGTTACTCCTTTCTGTGTTTATTGGAACCATCGTTCTAACGATTACATACGTTTCGTTTTTTCAGATTATAAAGGCAAAAGACATAACAGAAGAAGAACTGGAACTCTACCATGAAGCAAGGGTTATCTTTTCCCAGATAACAAAGGACCTGGAATCAGCGTATCCATATGGAATGGTGTACTCAGACTCTCTGACCTCAACGTATCCCTATTTCAGAGGAACAAAAGAAGGTGAGCAGAGCAGGGTACTGTTTACCTCCCTTTCACGCAACTACAGAAATGATTCGATTGACTCTGATCAGGCAGAAATCGGCTATTATACAGAACAGAATCAGGGAAGTGAAACCTTCTCTCTAATAAGATGGGAGAACCCAGCGATTGGAGTAGAGTCAGGTGGAATTAGATACCCTATATCTGAACGCATACTCAGGTTTAATCTGCTCTTTATGAGCGAAGGCGGAGAGCTTATAGAAGAATGGGATTCCCAACAGACAAGGGCCCTACCAAAAGCGGTATGGATACAAATAACGATGAAGAGTCCAAGGGGAGAAGAGATCTCTTTCGATTCGCTTGTAACAATTCCCTTAGCACAATCAGGTGGGTAAAAATGAGAGATGAACCAAGGATGAGAAAATCTGAGCGTGGAATTGTACTTGCGGTTGTACTTATTGCAATTGCGATAGTTACAACGCTTGTTGTAGACCTTATATACTTTACCCAGGTAGATATTCAGATTGCCTCAAACATAAAAGACGACATAAAGGCACGTTACATAGCAAAGTCGGGCATATATGTGGCAGCAGGAACCATAAAGAAGAGGCCACTTGAGGAGCTAACAACAGTTGCAAGCTTTCTGGGAGAGCAAAGTGGAAGTTCTCAGGGAAGATGGGTTATAAACGTTCCATATTTCCCGATAGGAGACGGTCTGGTTTCCATAACAGTTGTAGATGAGCGCTCCAAAATAAACCTAAATGCACTTGTAAGCCAGACGACAAACAGAGTTGACCAGCAGGTACTTACGGAGCTTAAAGAACTCTTTAGGATGCTGGGTGTGGATGGTAAAAAATCAAGTCTCTTTATCTCCAGCCTGATTAACTGGCTAGACCGTCCAATTGAGGGCTCCAGCGTAGAGAATGACCAGGACCCAAGCGGTGCAGATGCACAGTTCTACGCAAGCCTTGAGAATCCCTATTCCATAAAGAACGGTCCCTTAGACAGTGTTGAGGAAATCCGTTTAATATACGGAATGGATAAAGAGTTCTTCGAAAAGATAAAAGACTTTGTCACAGTATATCCCAAAGATAAAAGAATAAATCTAAGTACTGCCCCCAAGGTGGTTATAATGGCTGCACTAAAAGGAGCCTCCGTCTCCTCCTTTACACGTCAAACAGGTTACGCTTCGGGAGGAAACCTGATACCAGATGATACCGCCGAACAAATAGCGGATGCCATACTTGAAGCACGAAAGGACAACCCCATAGTTGACAGAAAAAGGGCAAACGAGATAGTAAAATCAATTGATCCAACCCTTCAGATCACCGCAGGATTAGCCGGTGTGGTTTTGAGTTCAGGGCAAAGTGATGTATTCTCTATTAGGTCTATAGGTAGCCTTGGGGAAGAGGATTCCACTCTAAGGATTATAGACGCAGTTATAAGAAAAGACTCCAGAAAAGTAGAGATAATATCATGGAAAGAGCAGTAGAAAAACTGAGAAAGATAAGAGAAGAGCTAAAAGGAGACTTCTTTGAAAGGGACGAAGTTATAGAAGGAGCCCTCTGTGCACTCCTTTCAAGAAGTCACATATTGCTTATCGGACCACCTGGAACAGCAAAGTCACTGCTTGCACATGAGATATGCAGCAGGATACAGGGAGCAAGATATTTTCAGTGGCTTCTTACAAAATTTACAACCCCAGAAGAGATATTTGGTGCAGTTAGCCTAAAGGGTCTTGAAAACGATGAATACAGAAGGGTTATTACAGGGAAACTACCAGAAGCCCACATTGCTTTCCTAGATGAGGTCTTTAAAGCAAGTTCCTCGATACTAAACACCCTTCTTACGATAATGAACGAAAGGATCTTCTACAACGGAACAGAGGTTGTCAGGGTTCCACTTATAACTCTTTTTGGAGCAAGCAATGAACTTCCCTCTGAAGAGGATGAACTTGAAGCACTGTACGATAGATTCCTTTTAAGATACGTTGTGGACTATATAAGGGAAGACTTTCGCTTCTTAAAGATGCTACAGAAAGAAGATACCTTAAAAGAAAAAACGCTTATAACCCTTGAAGAACTAAACGAGTGTCAGTCTGATATACTAAAGGTCAGTGTTCCATCACATATACTAAAACTGATTGCACGCGTAAGAGCAGAGCTTAGGAAAAAAGGTATAGTACTTTCTGACCGCAGATACAAGCACTCAGTTCTTGTTCTTAAGGCCAGGGCATACATTGAGGGAAAAAAGGAGGTAGGAGAAGAGGATCTAAGCATCCTTGAGAACGTACTCTGGAGATCCCCTAGTGAAAGAAGTGAGGTTCAGGCAGTTCTGCATCAATCCATTCACGGTTACAGAGACCGACTGCGAGAGCTTCTTATACAGGCAAGAGAGCTTGAATCCTACGTAAAAAGGCCATGGGAAGAGGAAGAGATGTTTATAAAGGCAAGCATAGAAGCACAAACAAAACTCAAGCACATAATTGCAAACGTAGACTCTATAGCTGAAGAGTGCAGGGAAAGAGGAAAATCACTTGAAGAGATATTAAGGATAAGAGACCAGATTGAACGCATTCAGAAAGATATTCTAAACAAGTTGGTATCCGGAAAGGAAGAGATGACATGATCCCTAAACACACCCTTACCACCATATTCCCGGGATACTTCGATTGCAATTTGGGCATCTGCCCTCAGGAGTAATCTTGTAGTCCAGTATTCTATACCCGTACCTTTTAACCAAAAGGGTATGACAATCGGGACAGTAGGTATTTTCGTAATCCCTAACCATACCGGGAAGATTCCCCGCATAAACGAATCTAAGACCGGCTTCATATCCAATCTGAGCAGCACGTATAAGCGTTTCAGGTGGTGTATTCTCAGGGTCGGTCATTTTATAGTCCTTATGAAACGCAGTAACATGCCACGGGATATCAGGTGACACCGATACAAGATACCTTGCAGCTGCCCTTAGCTCATCATCGGAGTCGTTAAAACCGGGAACCACCAGGGTTACAACCTCTACCCAGAACCCCATCTCGACCAGGCGGGAAATCGTCTCAAGCACGGTACTAAGGAGTCCACCGAGTTTTCTGTAGTTTCTATCCTGCATGGATTTTAAATCCACCTTGTAGCAGTCGGTAAAAGGTCGAAGGTACTCAAGGACCTCTTTTGTTGCATTGCCATTTGAGATAAAAGCTGTTTTAAACCCCTGTTTTTTAGCCAGGGTGAAGATATCCTTGGCCCACTCAGCCGTAATAAGGGGTTCATTATACGAACTTGCTACCATCTTTGCATCGTACCTCTTTGCAAGTGATACAATTTCCTCAGCCGTAACCGGCATAGGCTCTATTCCTGCAACCGGATCTCTTAGAGCCTGAGAAGTGATCCAGTTCTGACAATTTTTAACGAGAAAGAAATTTGCCAGATAGTTATGCTCTTTATCAACCTCAAGGTTGTAGACACAACCTGCAAATTCCTCCGTAGATATGGAGCGCAGTGGTATAAGGTAATAACGGTCGGTTTCAATGTAACGGTGTTTTCTAGCTTTTTCTTTATACCATACTACAGTGTAATAAGAAGTATTTTGACGAACAGCTCTACCTTCCACCTTTTTCTCAGGTAACTTACTCTCATAGAGAGAGGGCAAGTATCCAAGCTTTAAAGCCAACCAAGCTATTCCGTAGGCAAGATTTCTTGAGATTGTAGTTACACTTACTTTCCCATCAGGGTAGATATGCCCATCTCCTTCTATATATGCCTGGAGAAAGCTTTCTACAATCGGACGTTTAACATTAAATAACACCTCCGGAACCCTCTTGGTTGAGGCTCTTTCCCCACAAAGGGTCTTAAAAAGAAGCGCTGCAGAGGCTTTCTTCAAAGTAACAGCTATGGATGTGGGTCGCTTTACAACGCCAGCTTTAAGACCTAAAGTTTTTGCAATCAGAGACCTGATATTATAAGCCAGCTCATACTCATTCGGTGAAAGAGTAAAATACAGGGTATAGCTGTTCGGACTGTTTGTAGTCTGGGTAACACAGCCTTCCGCTAAATAGTATCCAAGAAGCCTTGCAAAATCTTCGTTTAGGGGAATATCTTGAGGAATTCCCGGTTTTTTTTCCGTTAAGAATCTTACTTTGCCCCCTTCTAAGGTAGCTTCTCCAATGTCCTCAGTCCTCCAAATCGATCGACACATCTTACTTCTTACTCGGCGCATATAAGAAGGGTTCTTGCCAAACTCAACCCCAAGTTCTTTTGAGCTTACCCCTTGGCTACCTGCCTCCATAATACGCTTGACATCGGAGCCAGTGAGAGCTTTAGGTATCTTAAAAACAGGTTCAAGCCCACCTAATATCTCATAGGCCGAGATATAATAATCTGATGAAAAACAGAAGTTCCTGGGGATAACCAGAAAATGCCCTTTGGTAAGATCTTTAGCTTTTAAAACCTCGATATTCTTACCGCTGGGATCCTTTGTAGCGTAGATACGATGGTCCTCGGTGCAGCGAAACTCGGGAAAGTAATAAGGTTTAATAACCGTCATTTTCCCTGAATAATAATGTTTAAAAACCTTTAGAACCCTACAAAAAGAACCACTCTCTGTGATAGCCTGAAGGCCTTCAGGATATGAGATTTCAGCATCTTCTCTTCTTTCTCTGCACTTACCCTGATTAAACACTTCTTCTATGGGTAAAACACCCAGGTTGGTAACCACCGGAGTTTCAGCTGGGAAACAATATGCACAGTGGTAATCACACCCAAGCATACCAAAGGTAAGGGTTAGAGAACCGGGAAGTACATGGAAAAAGGGCTTTTTCTCCGTGGGATCACACTGTAAAGCAGCCACGTACCCTTTAGGTACAAAGAGCTTTCCACCTCTGTTGTACCTAACCTTACATATACCCCTGAGACCATCCTGTATGACACAGCGGTGTCCACATGCGTAACAAAGCACCTTGTTGTCTTCTAGCTTTTTGTAAAGCTCCCCCTCTTCAGAATACCTGTCTAGGATCTCAGCAAGAGATGGTCTTGCTAAAGTTTTTAACTTCCTCTTTATAGCCATCTATCCCCTTTAAATATTGTATTGTTATGTATATGTGCATGTCAACTGTTATGCATATCCCTTTCCGACTACGTTTACTTGTGATAAGATAATTTAAAAAGCCGAAGTGGCGGAATCTGGCAGACGCGCTGGATTCAGGATCCAGTGGGCATACGCCCGTGGGGGTTCAACTCCCCCCTTCGGCAGTAAAAGGTACTTTTTTTCTGCACTCTTCCACAAAGGCCCTGAAGATCCTTTCAGCTAATCCGTTATTTTCTCTTTCAGGATGCCACTGAACCCCGAGAATAAAAGAATCAGCACTCTCTACACCCTCTACAACCCCATCAGGGCACATTGCACAAACCCTAAGCCCATTTCCAACTGCCTTTACAGATTGGTGATGGTAGCTCTTTACACTGAATTTCCTCTCCCCTACAATCCTTTCCAGCAAAGTTCCTTCCTTTACTTCTACATCGTGAACAGAGCCACCCTCATGAGCAAGTGCACCTGATATTAAAGACGGTATATCCTGATAAAGGGAGCCACCAAAAAACACGTTTATAAGCTGCATTCCACCACAGATACCAAGAACCGGAATTCCCCGTTTTAGGGCACTTTCCAGAAAAATAATTTCCGATTCCGTTCTTTCCCTATTCATCGGCCTTAATCTGGGATGGGGTTTTTCATTGTAAAATTCCGGGTCCATATCCCTACCCCCCGGAAGGAGAAGCCCATCTATACGCTTGGAAAGCTCAAAAAGAAGGGACTTATCGTATGGGATAGAAGGCAAAAAAACAGGAACACCCCCGGCTCTAACCACAGCCCTTGCATAAGTTGCCTCTACAACAAATGTCTCATCTCTTTCAGACTTTATATCTGTGGTTATGCCTATAACAGGCAACTTGTCACTGGCTGCCATGGACAATATTGTAAACCGAAATCGGTTGTAACTCCACTTTAGGAAGAACCGCTTTTGTATTATCTTTATTTTAATAAAGAAATCATGGAGAAAAAAAGAAAAAACCACTTGGTATTTACCATTGTCTCTTTTATAAATGCGGTACTTTTCTACTCAGCATTTAGCATCATATTTGGCCCCAAGCATCCATTTCTAAAAAGGCTTTTCTTAATTGTGTTTCTCATATTACACACAACACTGACAACAACTGTTTACCTATCCCTGTATCCAAGGCCGGGAAAAACCCTTACTGTCTTTGTATCCATACCGTTTGTCTCCCTTATATTCCCTTTGATGGCTTTTTTAGACCTCTACCCAACTACAATGGCAATACCTCACCTCCTTATACTCTTCTACGTGTGCTTATCTTTTATCTCTGTTATCTCCTCGTTTGCCATCATAAACCACAAGAAAAGCTCAACAAGGCTTACCCTGTTAATGTCTGGAGCAACAGCCTTACTGCTAGGGATAACATTTCTTATATTTACCCTCTATAGGTTATTGCTTACTCAGGTACTATAGTTCCTCTATAAACTCAGCAACGTTTTCAAGCCTTATGCACTTTACAGCAATCTCAGGGGCAACTATAACCTCTCTGGAACCCCAAGTTAGGGTAGGACTCTTTTTCCTAGATATTGCCACTATTCTCTTTAGAAGGCTCATAAAGTTATCATTTATCCTAACGGTGTTGGGCTTTAGAGGCTCTGTTATCTGTCCATCCCTTACTATGTAAGAATCACCTATAACCGTTCCTGTAAAGTGGGCTTTTGCCAGTCCGTATACCGGGTAAAGATACCAGAGCCTTCCGATATATACCCCATTTCCTATACCAGAGATTAACTTCTGAGAGGAAACCTCTCTTGTTCCCTCTATTACCAAGTTTGTAGCATGTATAGAAGGGATACGTTTAAAGTCCCTACCCTCATCTCCAAACCTGAATCCGTTTCTCGGAATGAACTTAACCACGTTGTTTTCGTACTTTTTTGCATAATAGTTGTTGGAGAGAAAACCAACAAGCCTTCCTCCGGAGATTAAATCCGTTCTCCCTGTGGGTATTCCCTCACATGTAATCCTTTTGCTGCCGACCTCAAATGGTCTTGCTCCATCATCGTAAACACATACTATGTCTGAAGCAACCTTCTGTCCTAGCTTTCCAACAAATGGTGAGTTACCCGAGTCGATATGATCAAGGGATAGAGCATCTACTATCATCTCGGAAAAAAGCATTGAAACCGCCTGTCTTCCCAAAATAACGTTGTATACCCCTGAACCTATTCTCCTTCCACCTGCAGAACTTATTGCGTTTTTTGCAGCCATATTACCCGCTTCTTCAGGCCTAAACCTGTTTAGATACGTTGCACTAGCCCATCCAGTTCCCTTTGCATTCATATCCTCAATCACCGCAGTAATCGAAGCAAACATGGAAGAAGACTCATCGAATTCATCTATCCCATTGGTGTTTGCTACAGCCACTTTCTCCTTTAAAATCGTTACATCCCCACCAACTATCAGGTTCCTCATAAAACCCTTTTTTCGGAAAACAGCAAGTGCCCCTTTTAAAGCACGCCAACCAAGATAAACCACCTCTTCATCCCCAATTTCCATAACAGTCCCATCGTGATAGGAGGAAAGCACAGGGGAACCATATGAAGGTGATGGAAGTGTTTTAAAATCCGGATCATATACAGAGCTTTTCTTTGCCCTCTCTAGAGCCCTTTTTACCCCCTCAATGGTTAAGTCCCCTGTATCGCTTCCAAACCCAACCTTAATTCCCTGAGGGGTATCAAACACCGCAAGAACTCCAACCCCATAACTTACCACACTCTTTGGCTCATGAACCCCGCTACAAGGGATCTCAGATGTGTAGTTAATCCTTATCGTTATATTTTCGTTCCAAGATGCAAATACCTCTGCTTCTCTTACTCCCTGCTGAAACCTGATAAAGCGGAGACCATCTCCTACGCACTTCCTTAATACCTCTACCTTCATCGTAAACACAACCTCTTGGTATTTGAAACCACAACGAACCTACTTCATCCCCACCAACTTTGCCCTGCTCCTCATTGTAGGTCCCCCATTTCCCACCCGAAGGGCCTGCATGGGAACTCCCTTTCCACAATTTGGCATTGGAAAGAGCTTAAAATCGTTTCCAACAGCATCCACCTTCATGAGGAAATCTCTTGAATCCGATGTTACGGCCCCACTTCTGTAGAATTCCCTGAGATTGCCATCTTTGATCCTGTATATGCGACGTGCGGATATGCTAAAGTTTTCTCTAGACTCACCAATTGATGGAGTATGATGACCAACTACATAGTATCCATCATCAACCTCCCTCAGTATATCCTCTGGATTTCTCTCGCCAGGTGCAAAAACGGTATTGCTCATCCTTATAAGAGGAACAAGATGAGCCTGGGTTGCACGCATAGAGCCATTTGGCTCCTCATCAAGGATTAAGGCTGTTTCCCGACTGTTTAAAAAACCACGGAATACGCCCCTGTCTATATGAACCACCCTCTTTGCCCTTACCCCCTCGGCATCGTATCTGTAACTGCCGTACCCATGAAGTGAGGCATCTGAATACACGGTAACCAGTTCCGAAGCTACCTTTTTACCTATCTGATTTCTATTAAACCCTCTAAAGAACCAGCTTCTTCCAGCATAGGCCGTCTCCATTTTAAGTGCCCTGTCTGCCTCAACCGGATGACCTACAATCTCATGCACAAGAAGGGCATTGAAATGAGGATCGGTAACAACAACCACCTCTTTATCAGTAGATGGTAGAACTGGAGCCTTTGAAAGCTCCAGTGTATCCCTTGCAAGATCCACCGCAAACTCCCTAAACGTTTTATTAAACGCGTTATCCCCGTAAAGAACTTCCCATCCACCCTTACCGCCCAGGTGATCGTATTGGAACTCATCTTCAACAACAACGCTTACAAACCCCTCTGTAAGCGGATAGGACTGGTCTATAAAAGCCCCTTCAGAAGATACAAAAAGCTCCCTAAAAAGCCCTGTGTAAACGTAGACCGTATTATGTCCGCAGGAGCCATAAATCTCTTCAACAACGGAGGAAGCATCTACTGCTTCTTTCACAACCCTTTGCAGGGGAACCGCAGTTGGATCCTCCTTAAAAGGCAGAGAAAAAGTATCTCTACATACCTCTATCTCTTTAAGCCTGGTGGGAGACAGGGAAGAGCCAAGCTCTCCCAAAACCTTTTTAAATCTTGATTTAAAAGAGGAGTTAGCTACCGCACGTCTCCATGCACAACTTATTCCCTCTTTTACGAACATATCCAGATTCCTTACATCCGATGGCCCTATATAGCTTCCAAAGTATCCTGAAGCCGTTATATCCCTTCCAGCAATAACCCTTATTCCAATGGAGCCAAAAACCTCTTCCCTACTCTCTTTAGAAACCCCTTTTTGAGCCATGGAAAACTTGGACTCACTTACACCGAGCCTAAGATCCAAGTAGATGCAGTCCGAAAGGCCACTATAACAGTCCAGAACCATGTTAAATACCTGCTCCTTTACCCTGTCAATAAGACCAATTGTGATTTCAAAGGACATCGGACCAAACTCTTAAGAGAAAACTCAATCTAGAACACCCTCACCTTTTAGTCTTTTAAGTGTTGTCTCAAAAGCCCTTATTGTCTTTTCTATATCCTCATCTGTATGCACGGAACTGACAAGACCACCCATGTGAAATATATCTACCCCTTCAACCAACATAGAAAGCTGAAACAACCTGCAAACATCTCCTCTGGCTCCTGATTTAAGGACATCTATTGGAAGTCCAGGATCCCTTATGTCTCTACCGTTAAAATTCGAAGGCTCTACCCCAAGCACTATGTGAAAAACAGAGCTCTCCCCATATACGCATCCTTTAACACCTTGTAACCTTATAACCTCGTTTAAAGAAACCCTTATCTCCCTAGCTTTCTCCGAAGCTTCTTTCTGAGGAATACCGGTAGAAACTATCTCAAGGCATGCTATTCCAGCAGAAGCAGAAACAGGATTGGCATTAAAGGTACCCTGATGTATAACCCTTTTTACCCTCTCAGGGTCTTCACATCTACCAAACCCTAAAACATCCATTACCTCACCTTTTCCAACAACCGCTCCACCTGGAAAACCACCAGCCAGTATCTTAGCAAGCGTTGTTAAATCAGGGATAACCCCATAGAGCCCCTGAACACCACCTGGAGACCATCTAAACCCTGTTACAACCTCATCAAAGATCAAAATCACGTTATGTTTTCTTGTAACATCCCTTAAATCAGCGAGGAAGCCCTCCGGGATAGGAACTTTTCCCCAGGAACCACCCGTTGGCTCAACTATAACCCCAGCTATATCCTTATCCTGAGATAAAAGCGATTCCAGAACAGAAAGATCAGGTGGTATTACAACAACCGTTTTTAAAACCTCACAGGGAACACCTACAGGACCCGCATCCCAGGGAGGCCTTTCCCCAACTATTAGATAGTCATGCCATCCATGAAAGTGTCCGTAAAACTTAACAATCTTATTTTTTCCGGTATAGGCCCGGGCAATCCTTACGGCAAGAAGAGTAGCCTCTGTTCCGGAGCTGGTAAACTTTACCTTCTCAGCAGATGGGATTAGTCTCTTTACCCAATCAGCCCACCTTATTTCAAGCTCACTTGAACCACCGTAGTGTGTTCCCCTTAAAACGGCCTCTCTTACAGCGTTAACCACCTCTTCCCTGCCATGTCCAAGAATCAGTGCACCATGCCCCATTGAAAAATCCACATACTCATTTCCATCAACATCCCACTTTCTTGAACCTCTTGCCTCTTTTATGTAAACCGGAAACGGAAGGAGATAACGAATATCGTGGGTTACCCCTCCGGGAAACAACCCCATTGCCTTCTCATAAAGAGACCTGGATATGGGTCTCTGCTCTATGTAGGTCTTCTCTATCATGGAGGATACCCCTTTTCAATTTAGAGAAGTTTACCAGATGTTTATACAGATTACTGACGGTTCTCTTTGAGATAGTAAGGGGCACTGTAGTTACCTTCTATAAACATCTCTCTGGCAGGGTCTGAGGGCTTACCCCTCTGCCTCTGTTTAAGCTCCTCCTCTCTTCTTGCCTGGTTAAGCGGTTCATATATGTACTTAACCTTTAACAGATTCTTACCCGGATCAGAGCTCAAGATAACCCTTACCTTATCCACATGCCATGTCCAAGCGGTGATATTCAGTACCTCTTCTCTATTTACCGGCTCTCCATACCTAGCAGTAAGGAACTCAGAGAGCTGAGATTCTAATTCCTCCTGCTTCATCGGATCCTTAGGTTTAAGGAGAAGGGAAGAGGATAAGAGCTTATCCCTGTAGAATTCAAGACTCGTTTTCACCTCGGTATCTAAAGTATCCAGAGGTAGATCAACAACTGTGGAATCGAAAACAACCGTTCTGATCCTCTTGGAGTCTACCGTATCCTCTAAAATCCTTTTTCCCCTGGACCTTATAATCTCTAAAGCTTCCTTCTTCGAGATTCCAAAACCAAAACCAAGGGCTGAATCCGTACCCTCTTTTGGATAAGCAGAGCCTGCAATAAACAAAAGAGATAAGAAAAAAATACTAGCTAGCTTCATGCCTTAAACCTCTTTTTTAAGCTTTTTTCTAAATATACAAATCAAAAGAGAAACATTCAAACTACTAAAATACGCTCAAGCAAGAGACTAAATAGTATAATTCCAAAAAAATAGAGCAGCAAAAACACATAACTCGGTTTCCACCTTACCTTAAGACCATCTACAGAGTCTTTTGAAGAGCCACTACCGGGTATAAACACACTCCATAGGTAACCAACCAGAACCGATGTAATGCAACCTGTAGCATTCCACCAAAGCCATGAAACCCCCGGGAATCCAAACCAAAGCACCAGATTTAGAAGCACCCCGGATAGAACACCCATTTTTACTCCAGCCGGAGTTGTTCTCTTAACCAAGATACCTAGAATAAAGGCAGCAAGGATCGGTCCATAGAAAACAGAGCCAACTTTGTTTATGGCTTCAATTACAGTTTCCGATATCCCCCCCACAACAAAAGCAAACCCGGTGCAGACTATACCCCAGAAGACAGTAAATACCTTTGACCAAAGAAAGTAGTGATTCTCATCGGCATCCGGTCTTATGTAACGTTGATAGACATCACGCATGGTGGCAGCACTTAACGAGTTAATCGCAGAATCAAGGCTTGACATAAAAGCAGCAAGAATGGAGATCACTATAAACCCTATTATCCCGTGAGGAAGAAAATTGAGAACAAAAACGGGTACCATGTAATCAACCTTATCTTTGGGAATAAGGCTCATAAACTCCCTATTTTTAATTGCAAAAGCACCTATAAAGATCCCCATGGTGCAGTACATAACAACCAGAGGAAACCTAAATACACCGTTAAACATAAGGGACTTTCTTACATCACCGACACTTCTTACAGACATCTCACGCTGAATCTGGCTCTGATCACACCCGTAGTATGAGGCATAGAGAAAAAATCCACCTATAACTAGTGCCCAGAAGCTAAAATCGTTTCCGTCTCCAAATCCATGACTTTCTATATCCAGGATACGCAGCCTATCAGGTGGAATGGTAGAAATTGCCTCTGTCCAACCACCTGAGAGCTCATAGGCAAAAAAAGTACATAAAGCTATTCCCGCAATAAGTATAAGCATCTGGATAACATCACTGTAGATAACGGCTTTTATACCTCCGAGGGTATCGTAAACAACTGTAATTACCCCTATAAGTATGATTGTAAAAAATAGAGAAAGTCCCAAGATCGCTGAAAGCACTATACCAACAGCATAAATACTTACACCGGTTGCAAGAGCACGGCTTATCTGAAAGATAAGGCTTATAAGAAGCCTGGTTTGGGAATCAAACCTTCTTTCAAGGTACTCATAGATGCTTACCACCCTGGCCCTATGCAGTACCGGAACAATAAAGGCCATCAAAAAAACCATGGCAATTGGCACCGCAAACTCGTATCCAAGCCATATAAGCCCTCCATTGGGCTTTAGTGCCACAAAAGCAGGAGCAGAAACAAAGCTTATTGCTCCAAGCTGTGTAGCCATGGTAGAAAGGCCTGTGGCTAACCATGATATCTTTCGTCCCCCAAGGTAGTAATCCTCTGTATTTAGCTGTTTCTTTCCAAGGTGTCTGCTAAAAACTATAAGCCCCAGTGCATATACCGTTACAACAATCCAGTCCAGTATATTCATAGCACACTGATATATCCAGATTTTATACCGTAAGGGGCAAGGTTACCTCAGTTCCGGTTTCTGATGATCTGTAGGCAGCAACCACGACCTCAAGAGCATCTCTTGCATCTTTACCTGTTATTGCAGGCTCTCTGTTCTCAAGTATGGACATTACAAACTCATCAACAAGCCTGGCAATATCCACCCTCCACCAGTTTACAGACTCTGTTTTTTCCTGATCAAAAACCTTAAAGTCGTGATACGGCTTGATTACAACCATTGCCCCTTTGGAGCCCAGTACCTCAAACGTTGCATCAAGATGGGTTGGAAACCCCAGGGGATTTGCCCATCCAGCTGATACCGTTCCAACTGTACCACCTTCAAACTCCATAAGAGCAACACCTATATCATCCACCGGTATCTCCTTATAGAGCTTTCTCTCTATCTTTGCATAAACCTTTTTTACGGGTTTTTGGATAAGCCACATTAGCCCATAGACTGCATGGATACCAATATCTGCAAACCCTCCAAACCCTGCCCTGCTTTTATCCAGAAACCAGGAGGTATCCATTCCCTTTATAGTTGTTGGAATCTTTCCGTACTTCGTAGCATTTAGATTGTAGATGTCGCCAAACTCCCCTTTCTCTATCATCTCTTTCATTCTTATAACACCCAGTTGATAAGGGGGATTAAAAGGAACCATGAGTTTAACCCCGTTTTTCTCTGCTAAAGAGATGATTCCATCAGCCTCTTTTAAGCTTATAGCGATTGGTTTATCACATAGTATATGCACTCCCTTAGGAGCGGTCTTGCTTACCACCTCAAGGTGCCTTGAAGGGTCCGTTGCAATATAGATAGCATCTAACTCTTCAGATGAAACAAACTCGTCTAAATCCTCATAGTATCTGCTCCCAAACCTCTCTGCATCTCTTTTTGCCATCTCCTTATTTAAGCCGATAGCTGCTATAGCAGTTAACCTAACGTGCCTATGTGTTGCTATAGTGGGAGCGTATCTGATAATATGAGGATGGTCGTATCCTACTATTCCAAAACGTAGCATAATAGATCCCCTCCTTCTTACAGACTATATTCTTACGGGTCTTCCCTCTTCTGAAGACTTTATGGCAGAAACTATTACCCTAAGTGCCATATCAGCATCTTCCATTGTAATTTTCGGTTTGCTTCCGTTTTCTATACAATCCAGAAAATGAGAGAACTCTTTTGTAAACACATAAGGCATGGACGAAAGCAACGGAGAAAACATTGGGAACCTAACCTCATTATCCACTATAAATGCAGGATTGGAATCCCTATCACTGTGTTGTATCTTTCCCTTTGTCCCTATTACCTCGGTTGAAGAGTAAAAAGGAGCATACGCCCTAGGGTGAACCCAGCTTACCTCAAGAAGGGCCTGTTTACCACCAGTAAAGTAAACCATTATAACCCCAAAATCGTAGCACCCATAACCCCTGGCTTCCTCCCTTATGCTTTTTAGCTTTGCAAAAACCTCAACCGGCTCCTCTCCCAAAAACCACCTTGCCAGGTCCACCACATGCACTCCAAGGTCAACAACGACACCTCCGTTTTCCCTACTCCAGTGCCAATCATCCCTTGGAAAACCAGCCCACGACCTCTCCGTTCTCCTTACATTTACAACCTCCCCAATTCGTCCCTCATCTATAACCTCTTTAATCTGCACCCATCTGTCATCAAAGCGTCTTGTGTGTCCAATAAAAAGATGTACACCATTTCGTCTTGAGGCTTCAATCATCTTTTTTGAATCATCAAGGGTAGTAGCTATAGGTTTTTCACATATAACGTGTTTTCCTGACTCCATTGCCTTTATGGATATATCTGCATGTGTGTGGCTTGGAGTGCAGATATCAACCACATCTATATCATCTTCCTTGATAAGATCCTTAAAGTCTTTGTAGTACCTATCTATTCCAAAATCTCTAGATGCCTTCTTTGCCCTTTCTTCAACCACATCACACGTAGCAACAACCCTTGCACTTTCTATATCCCTCCAGGCAGGTCTGTGGGCCAGATTGTATATGTTACCGTTTCCTATTATCCCAATCCTAAATTCCCTTGGCATGGATACACCTCCTTAGAGTAGAAACTTAAAAGGATTCCTTAGGTAAGTTTTCGCAATAGGTTTGTCTGGTACGCTGAAGCCTTTATAGCATCCTCATCGCTTCGGGCAAGAAACCAGACATTATTTCTCTTTGCAATCTCATCCAAAAAGGCCTCGGCCTCAGGAGTTGAATACTCTTCGTCAAGATAGCGATAGTTGCTTCCGTAATCCAAAACGTTTACACGCTTAAAACTCTTTCCCTTAAAGTACCTCTTCGCAAGGGACTCGATCATGTTATGAACACCAGTACCATCCTGAGCACGAGATTTTTTACGATAAGCAATATCAAGTGGAATTCCTTTTCTCAGTGCAAGCTCTCTGTGAACAATCTTTCTGTAAGGATCAAATGCATCCCTTATCTTGAGTCTTGGGGATATTCTCATTGCCGTTCTTATCAACTCCCTGTCCAGAAAGGGAGCTCTTAGCTCAATTGCATGGGCCATAGCCATCCTGTCTTCCCTCTCAAGGGTATCTATATAGAGGTTTTCTATATCCTCCCACAACCTCAGGTGAAGTGCAGTGTAGCCATCTTCCCTTACAACATCGTTGTACCAGGAGTATCCTGCAAAAAGCTCATCTGCTCCCTGTCCTGTAAACATCACCTTGTGGTTATCCTCCCTACACATCCTTGCAGCTATATACATTGGAATTGCAGCCTCAACCTGAATAAGACCATTTAGCTCTATAGCCTCTACAATTTCGGGTAAAAGCTCCTCTATAAGCTCTTCGGTAAGGTACTTAACCCTAATCCTAAACCCAAGCTCTCTGGCCACCTTCAGTGCCATCTTAATATCATCTCCATCCTCAGAACCAACTGAATAGCAGGTAATATCACAACCGTAAAGCTGAAGAGCCCTGCTTACCAGGACACTGTCAATCCCACCGGAAAAAAGTACCCCAACCCTTTTAAGGCCAGAAACCCTTTTTCGCACTGCCCTGTCAAAGGCCCTCTCATAAGCAGAGAGAGCTTCTTCCATATCGTTAATCTCAATGGGGGGCTTCTCTATGCTATATCCCCTCTCAACCCTTATTTCGTTCTCCGATACCTCCAGAATCACCCCGGGGGGCAGCCTTTTTATTCGGTTGCCTCCCTTTACCTTAATAAGAGCCTTTCTTTCCGATGCAAAGAAGAAAGGAAAACCATCTGTAAAATAAACGGGTTTTTTGCCAATTGGATCCCTTGCAAGCACAAGGGTCTTTCCATCCGTTACGGCAAAGGCATACATCCCATCAAGAAATGGCATGGCTTTCTTTACCGCTTCAAGCAGGTTTCCACCGTAGAAGAGCTCAATAAAGCGAACGAGAACCTCACTATCACTTGTACTTCTCATATCGGGAGAATCAATTAGCTCCCTAAGTTCCCTGTAATTGTATATTTCTCCATTGTGTACAATTGTTAAAACTCTTCCAGAAATTGGTTGAATTCCCTCTTTCCCTCCAACAATCTCAAGCCTAGACTGCCCAAGAGAGATTCGACCATTGGCATCTATCCCTCTTAACTCATCCGTATTTTTAACCTGAAATGTTATCCCATCAATGTATATGCCTGCCTGGTCAGGTCCTCGATGTCTCAACCTAATCAACATATCCACAGTATCTAGTGCTGATCTTGGTTTGTGGTCTATAAAACCACATATACCACACATTTTTCTCCTCCTTTGAAAATAGTATTTCCTAATACCATGCTTAGGCTCATTTAAAAACACCCTTTCCCCGGTTTGTTTCTTCCAAGATTCTTTCTCTAAGGATTTTTATAATAGTAACAAACAATAAATCATAAATCAATAAAACCTCAATTACAGATATTATATATATTAGTTAAATATTTTGCCTATATAGTATATACTTGATAATTTAATCCCAAATTGACAATGAAACCCTTTAAATACTAGAATAATATAGAATATAGTAATAAATCTGAGGAGGTACAGACATGACACAGAGTTTAGATAATGCATTTCAATTAATATGGTCTTATTTACCAGTACTTATTGCAGCAATAGCTGTACTGGTAATTGGATGGGTAGTTGCGTTAGCAGTTTCCAATCTAGCCCGCAAAGCACTTCAACGCACAAAGCTGGATGAGAAACTGGCAAGCTGGGTAATAGGCAAAGAGAAAGCAGAAGGTGTGGATACAGGGCTATGGATATCAAAGGGAATATACTATATAATCATGCTATTTGTCCTAGTTGGTTTCTTTCAGGTTCTTGGAATCACTCTTATTACTGAACCTCTTAACAGGTTCTTAAATGAGGTCTTTGAATTCGCCCCAAGACTCTTTAGTGCAGCTTTACTTCTCCTTATAGCCTGGATAGTTGGTAACGTATTAAGAGCAATACTGCTTCGCATTTTAAACGCAGCAAAGATAGATGAGCGTTTTGGAAGAAGCGTTGGTTTTGAGAAAGAAAAACAGGTACCCATCACAAAAACACTGGCTGATGCAATCTACTATCTCATTTTTCTACTTTTCCTACCAGCCATACTAAATGCCTTAGCTCTTCAGGGATTACTTCAGCCTGTTAACTCAATGGTAAACAAGATACTTGCTTTTCTACCCAATATACTTACCGCTATCCTAATACTCCTAATTGGGTGGTTTCTTGCCCGCATTGTTCAGCGAATAGTTACAGGACTTACAGCCGCTGTTGGAGTAGACCAACTAAGTGACAGGGTAGGTCTTAATCAGATCCTTGGCACTCAAAGGCTGTCAGGGGTTCTTGGGCTTATAGTATACATACTGATCTTTATTCCCGTACTAATAGCAGCTCTAAACGCTCTTAAACTGGAGGCTATAACCCAACCGGCAAGCAATATGCTTGATACGATCCTTGACAAACTTCCTGATATATTTGCTGCCATACTGGTTCTTGCAATAGCCTATATAGTGGGGAAAATACTTGCAGGACTTATAACAAACGTATTAACCAGTATGGGCTTTAATGCAATTTTAGCCAAGCTAGGTCTGGGAAAAGAGCCACAGCAGGGAGAGAAAACACCCTCTGAAATTACAGGATACCTTGTTCTTGTAGCCATAATGCTATTTGCAATAACAGAGGCCCTAAATATACTTGGGTTCTCAACCCTAGCGGGTCTTATAGCCCAGTTTCTCGTTTTTTCCGGTCACATAATACTGGGTATAGTAATATTTGCCATAGGTCTTTACCTAGCAAATATAGTGTACAATGTGGTTCGAAGCAGTAACATGCCACAGGCAAGACTTCTCTCAGCGGTAGCACGCATATCCATCATAGTGCTGGCCAGCGCAATAGCCTTGCGCCAAATGGGATTGGCAAATGAGATCATAAACCTGGCTTTTGGTCTCTTAATAGGAGCATTTGCCGTAGCAACGGCCATAGCGTTTGGACTGGGAGGAAGAGAGGTGGCTTCGCAGAAGATAAAAGAATGGGTAAGCTCTATAGAGTCAAAAAAGGAAGAATAGTTTCTGGTGCTGTACACATGTAAGTGAAAAGCAAACAACTTAAAGCTACAAAGGACACTCTCAGGTAGAGGAGTTTTAGATTAAAATAAAAGGGATAGAAGTGGGATGACCACCCAAGCCTTGTTCTGGATTTTTTTTAACGTATTTGTGGTTTTTATGCTTGCCCTGGATCTTGGAGTTTTTCATAAAAAGGCACATACAGTCCATATAAAAGAATCTCTTGCCTGGAGTTCTATATGGATTATCCTTGCTCTTCTCTTTAACCTCTGCATATTCTTCTGGAAAGGACATACAGCGGCCCTGCAGTTCCTCACAGGGTACCTAATTGAGCTCTCCTTAAGTGTGGATAACCTCTTTGTTTTTCTTCTTATATTCTCTTACTTTAGGGTTCCTCCACAATACCAGCATAAGGCTCTTTTCTGGGGGATTATAGGTGCAATAGTTATGAGGATTACCTTCATATTTGCTGGAATAAAGCTCATCGAAAAGTTCCACTGGATCATATACGTGTTTGGTGTATTTCTCGTTGTAAGCGGAATCAAGCTGGCACTTGAAAAAGACAAAGAAGTACATCCCGAGAGAAACCCCGTACTTAGACTCTTTCGCAGATTCATGCCGATTTTGAAATACTATAAGGAAGAGAGGTTCTTTGTTAAAAGAAGTGGAAGATACTTTGCAACCCCACTTTTTGTTGTTCTCCTTGCAATTGAAACAACCGACATAATGTTTGCCCTAGACTCAATTCCAGCAATACTTGCCATAACCACTGATCCCTTTATCGTATACACATCAAACGTATTTGCCATAATGGGACTTCGTTCCTTATACTTTGCACTTGCCGGTCTAATGAGGCTTTTTCATTACCTGCACTACGGACTCTCCATAGTCCTTGTATTTATAGGGTTAAAGATGCTGCTAAGCAATTTTTACAAGTTCCCAATTGAACTTACGCTTGCTATTGTAGCAGGAATCCTCTCGATATCCATACTTGCATCGATTATGACCACAAAACCAAACACCCAAGCTCCCCAAACAAACCCGGGCTCCATAACACCAGATAAAAAAACAAAGTCCAAGGTTTGTTAATAAATCCACTGTTCGATATACTTTACTAAATGGATTTAGAAAAACTAAGAAAAGATGCCAAGTTAATATTTCAATTCGCTCTTGACGCAGTAAACCCTGTAAACTCTGTAAAGTCACACCTTAAACTAAGGGGAAACACCATAACGGTAAACGGAAAAAAGTTTGATATCTCAAAGTTTAAGAGAACATACGTAGTAGGAATGGGTAAAGCATCTGCAGCTATGGCACAGGCACTAGAAGAGCTACTAGGAGAGCATCTAGAGTATGGGGTTGTAAACGTTAAATACGGACACTCTCTTCCGCTTAAAAGGATAAAGGTAAATGAGGCAGGTCATCCTCTACCCGATGAATCCGGGCTGAATGGAGCCAGGGAGATAATCGAGCTGCTAAGGGAAACAAAAGAAAGCGACCTTGTATTTTGCCTTATATCGGGTGGTGGTTCAGCGCTCCTGCCCTGTCCGGCCAACGGTATAACACTTGAGGAGAAAAAAAACGTAACAAAGACACTTCTGGAGTGCGGAGCCACAATACATGAGATCAACACCATAAGAAAACACATATCCTGTGTCAAGGGTGGAAGACTTGCACGCATAGCGTATCCCTCAACCCTTATATCTCTCATACTATCCGATGTAGTGGGAGATGATCTTGATATAATCGCTTCCGGGCCCACTGTTGCTGATAACAGTACCTTCTTTGATTGTCTTAGGATAATTAACAAGTACAAGATACAAGACAGGATTCCAGCTCCTGTGGTTGAGTTTCTAGAAAGAGGGTTAAGGGGCGAGGTAGAAGAAACACCGAAGCCAAAAGACCCTGTTTTTAGGAGAACGCATAATGTGGTTATAGGTAGCAATATCCTAGCACTTAAAGCAGCAAAGAAAAAAGCTATAGAGCTAGGCTACAGAGGCACTATACTTTCAAGCTTTATAGAAGGAGAAACAAAAGAGGTAGCCAAGGTACATACGGGAATAGCAAAGGAGATCCTTCAAACAGGGAATCCTGTAAGAAAGCCAGCCTGCATCATATCGGGTGGGGAAACAACAGTTACAATTCGGGGCAGCGGACTGGGTGGTAGAAACCAGGAGTTCTGCCTTTCAGCTGCAATTGAGATTGATGGACTTGAGGGTATTTTGATTTTAAGTGCTGGAACCGATGGAACCGACGGTCCAACTGATGCTGCTGGGGCCTTTGCTGACGGAACAACCCTTAAGAGAGCAAGAGAGCTTGGGCTTGATGCAGAAACCTTTTTAAGGGAAAACAACTCTTATAACTTCTTTAAGCAACTTGGGGACCTTTTTTTTACAGGGCCTACCCTTACAAACGTGATGGATATAAGGGTGATGCTGGTATCTTAGAATCTTTGTAGCGGAAAGATGTCAAAAACAAAAATTGTTTGCACAATAGGACCAGCTTCAAATTCATTTGATAGGTTAAAGAAACTGATTCAAGCCGGTATGAGTGTAGCAAGACTTAATTTCTCACACGGAACAAGATCCGAACACGGTGAGGTTATAAAGAACATAAGGCACATAGCCAGGGAGCTAAACAAACCCGTTGCCATTCTTCAGGATCTAGCAGGCCCGAAGATACGCATTGGGCAAATCTCATCAGGAACGGTTTTGCTCGAACCTGGAAAGAGCTTTACCCTAACAACCCGACCCGTTGCTGGCAATGAAAATGAAGTTTCAGTAAACTACCCCAACCTTCCAAAAGAGATCAAGCAGGGTGATACGCTGCTTCTAAGCGATGGAGCAATAGAGCTTAAGGTTATAGAAACATCCACCCACGATATAAGGTGTCAGGTAATTGTGGGAGGATACCTAAGTTCAAATAAGGGAATAAACCTTCCCACACGTTCGCTAAAGATTCCCATACTTACTGAGAAGGATAAAGAGGATCTTGTTTTCGGTATTGAACAGGGTGTAGACTACATCGCTCTTTCCTTTGTAAGAACCGCTCAGGACATTCTGGATGTTAAGGAGTTTATGAAGAAACAGGGAAAGACAATACCGATAATTGCAAAGATTGAAAAACACGAAGCCCTAAACAACTTGGAAGAAATCGTAAAAATAGTAGAAGGTATAATGATAGCGAGAGGGGATCTCGGGGTTGAGATACCTATTGAGAAAATACCAATGGTTCAAAAGAAGCTAATTAAGAAGGCAAACCAGGCTGGCAAACCAGTTATAACGGCTACACAGATGTTAAGATCAATGGTAGAGAGCTCAAAACCTACAAGAGCGGAAGTAACAGATGTTGCAAATGCTATAATTGATGGTACAGATGCACTTATGCTATCAGAAGAAACCGCAATTGGAAAATATCCAATTGAAGCAGTTGAGATTGTAAGAAAAATTGCAGATGATGTAGAGCCGCAGATAAGACCTGAGGTAAGCACTAAAAAGCTCACTTTAGACGAAAACAAACCCAAAACCCTGACAGAAGCTGTAAGTTTTGCTGCCTGTACCTTGGCAGAAGATATAAATGCCGATGCGATAATTACCTTTACGAAATCGGGAACAACTGCTCAAATGGTTTCAAAATACAGACCAAGATCTCCTATTCTGGCAGTAACCCCTTCAGAGAACACCTATCGTTTTCTCTCGCTGGTATGGGGGGTAACCCCTATCCTGTGTAGGGATATGGAAAATACAGATGAGATGTTTGAGCAATCGATAAAAGCCGCATTGGGCTTTGGGCTTATAAAACGAGGTAATAAGGTTGTAATAACGGCCGGTATCCCCTTGGGAATTACTGGAAAAACGAACTTAATAAAAGCAGAGGTCATAGAATAGCAAATTAAAGGGAGGTTTATTTAAATGGGAGTAATCAAGAAATACGAATCCGCACTAAGAGAAAACGTCCACATGTGGATAAACAAGATAAAAACAATAGATGTACTTGTTGGCATCCCCTGTTATAACAGTGAAGACACAATAGGATACGTTGTAGAACAAACGGGAAAGGGGCTAGCCAAGTTTTTCCCAGACTATAAGTGTGCAGTATTTATAAGTGATGGGGGCTCCCTAGATGATACCAGAGAACGTGCCTATGAAGCTCCTATACCCAGTAACATAGAGAGGCGGGTTACGATATACAGGGGAATCCCTGGCAAGGGAACATCCCTTCGGGCTGTTTTTGAAGTGGCTTTGCTTCTTCAAGCAAAGGCAATTGCGGTGTTTGATTCCGATTTGAAAAGCATTACCCCTGAATGGGTAAATCTTTTAGTTAAACCCATACTTGATGGCTCAGCAGAGTTTGTAGCTCCATTTTACAAAAGACATAAATTCGATGGCACAATCACAAACCACATAGTTTACCCCATGACAAGAGCACTTTACGGAAAGGATATACGCCAACCCATAGGTGGTGATTTCGGCCTATCTCCCAAGCTAGCTGAATTCTATATCAAGGAAGATGTGTGGGATACGGATGTGGCAAGATTTGGAATCGATATATGGATGACAACCTGTGCTATAAACGAAGGGTACAATGTAGTACAGGCGTATCTAGGGGCAAAAATCCACGGTGCTAAAGACCCTGGCAGTGACCTCGGTCCGATGTTTCAGCAGGTTGTAAGCACCCTGTTTTACCTTATGGGCAAGTACGAAAGTAAGTGGAACAGAGAAACCCCTCTACAACCAATTCCGATAATAAACAGCATAGATGGCAATGTCGAACTAGAGCCAATCAAGGTAAACCTAAAGAAGCTCTACACAGAGTTTATAGAAGGATTCAATCACTTCAAACCAATGTACAAACACATATTGAGCTCCGAGAACATGGAAAAACTCGAAAAAATACACAGAAGCTGGGAACTCAACGAGAAAAAGACAGAGGAGTTTGATGCGGATCTATGGAGCAAAATCCTTTACGATTTTGCTGTTATATATCAACTCTGGCAGAGAAACAGAAGACGGCTTGTGGATATAATCACACCCCTTTACTTCGGTCGCACAAAGAGTTACTGTGAGCAGGTAATGGATATGAGTAACGAAGAGGCCGAGGAGGTCATACAGGAACAGGCTAGAGTTTTTGAGAAAAACAAATCGTATCTAATAGATAGATTCTCTATGTGGACAGAGTAGCTAATCCAGATCCTTCTCCTTCTCGAAGGAGGAAGCAGAAGAGTCAGAAACCCTTATTTCATGCGGCTCTAAAGTATAGGGTCTTTTCTCCAGTTCAATCCTTAATTGGTTTCTAAACCAGACATCCCTTTGCGGGAAGGGAATCTCTATACCTGCCTTTTTAAGCTCATACCATCCTTTAAAGTAGATCTCACTTACAAACGGATTTATTCGCCACAGCATTCTTATGTTAACCCAGCAGAGCAGATAAAAAACCAAGGCGCTATCTGCCATCTCGGAAAACCACACCGCAGGCTCAGGATTACTGAGAACAAAAGGGCTATCCTTTGCAACCTTTAAAAGCACCTCTCTTACCGTATTAGGGTCAGAGTTATAAGATACCCCAAAGGGAATTCGAACCCTTATATAGCTATCAGAAAGCGAGTAGTTAACTATTTGCTGTGATATAAACTGGGAGTTTGGAATAACTATCTCAATCCCATCTGTTGTTCTTATTACGGTACTTAGAACGTCTATGCTTATTACCCTTCCATATATGGTCTCAAGTGTGTTTCCTATAGCCCTCCCTGCATTACCTTCTATCTCAACTATGTCTCCCACCTTGAGCTTTTTGCTAAAGAGCAAAATAAAACCACTTATGTAGTTGTTCATTATGGTCTGGAGACCAAAACCAATTCCTATTCCCAGAGCCCCTGCAAGGGGAAGCAGAGCTTTCCAGGTAAGTCCAAGTTTTGACAGCGATATAAGTATGACCAACAGAAAGCCCAAGTTAGATACAATAGCCCTTATTGAGCCTGCCTCAACCTCTCTGTTCCTACGAATATAGAAGAAATATGCGCCGTGCTTTAAAAGAGCTATCAAGGTAAAAAGAAAGACAAAGGTATAGATAGCTGAGGCTATAGATACAACCGATACGCTTATAATATCCGTTTTTATCAAATATAAACTGCTTAAGTAATCTACTATAAAACCAACATTAAAGAAGCCTTTAAAGATGCCATATAGAACAAAAACGAGACATAGAATTAGAAAACGGTTTATATTAACCAGAAGAGGTATATACTCATCTTCTTTAAATCTGGATTTAACGTAGTTTCCAAGGTACGTGCTTAAAAGAGCATAAACGGCAATGGTTAGGATTGAAAAGATAAAACCAATTAAAAAAGATGAAGCGAAATCTATAATCTTTAGTACCCAAAGTATCGTGATAACCACGTAAACTATATGAAAAAACCAAGTTAGATTCTCAAGAACCTCTCTTAAAAGGGTATGCTTAATAAAGCCCATACCGGTTTTTATAAAGCTGAATAAGAAAACATAGAAGAGAAGCGCAAGGGAAAGCTTTAAAACCACTAACAAGAGGGATCCAAGCTGGGCATTTTTAATGTAAAGGTCGTTTAGGTTACCAATGAAAAGACTTAAAACCGCAAATAAAAGCAAAATATACAAAATCCATGAGAAAAAGCCTACCCTTAAGTACCTTAAGAGGTTTCTTATGATATAGAAACCCATGTAGAAATAGGCCAACGGGTCAAAGAAAGCAAACAGAATGCTTCCCTTTAAAAAAACCTTAGATATCAAAACTGCAACCAGGAACAACACAGGAAAGAAGGTATCAGCTATAAGCAGATAAAAAGCCCTCTGCCCTTCCCTGGGGGTACGGATTAGACCCTGAACCTTTCTTTTAAGAAACACCAAAGATACAAAAACGATACTCAGGATTAAGAATCCCGTTAGCTCTTTTGTAAGGTTAGAACCTATATCCCTCAGTATTGAATGAAAAAGTATGTTTAAAGTATGTATAAAACTATCGGTTGTTCCTTCCAAATTATTAGTTACCTCTACTTAATATAGTTTACCATAAACCACTTGCACAACTAAATTTGCTCACCTATAAAAGGTTGACTATAATAGTTGTTTGTGGGTTTTCTTCTTAACTTTCTTCACAGGAGACGATTATGAACGATTTTCATCAAGCTGAATCCATCTCCACACTACACAGGCTAAGGAAAGACAATCTAGATAAGTTAGAAGATGACCTCAGGATGTACTCAAAGCATCGTCCAGTTGCTTTGGTTCTTCCCTGTCTTTACTCCGAGCTTCAAAGAGAAGCACTAAAAAACATAGTGGAAGAGCTAAAGAAGGTTGATTACATAAACGAGATAGTTATAACCCTTGGAAGAGCAAACAGGGAAGAGTTTAGACACGCAAGGGAATACTTTTCTGTACTTCCCCAGAGAGTAAGGATAATCTGGGATGATGGTGAGAGAGTAACATCCCTTTTTAAACTACTAGAAGATAATGGATTATACGTAGGTGGACCGGGAAAAGGAAGGGCTGCATGGATTGCATACGGTTACGTTTTAGCACAAGACTCCAGTGAGATAATAGCCTTACACGATTGTGATATCGTAAACTACAGCAGAGAACTCCTAATAAGACTCTGCTATCCAGTTGTAAACCCCAATCTGGACTATGAGTTCTGTAAAGGTTACTACGCAAGGGTTACAGACCGCATGTACGGTCGGGTAACCAGGCTTTTTATCACACCCCTTATAAGGGCACTGAAGAAGATCGTTGGGTACCTACCCTTTCTGGTCTATCTGGACAGCTTTAGATATCCCCTTTCTGGAGAGTTTGCAATGAAAGCAGATCTAGCAAGGGTAAACAGGATTCCCTCCGACTGGGGACTGGAGATAGGTATGCTTGCTGAGGTTTTTAGAAACGTCTCCCTTAAGAGAATCTGTCAGGTAGACCTATGCGATAACTATGAGCACAAGCACCAGGAACTGTCTTCTGATAACCCTGAAGGCGGTCTTCTTAAGATGTGTATAGACATATCCAAGGTATTCTTCAGAATGCTTGCAGCAGAAGGTGTGGTTTTCTCAGATGGGTTCTTTAATACCCTTATATCAACCTACCTCAGAACAGCGCAAGATACCATCAAGGTCTACAGTGACGATGCATCCATAAACAGCCTCTTCTTTGACCGTCATGAAGAGGGACTGGCTGTGGAAACATTTGTAAAGGGAATAAAGATAGCAAGCAAAAACTTCCTAGATGATCCACTGGGAGCTCCCCTTATTCCAAATTGGAGTCGGGTTACCTCAGCAATACCAAACTTTTTAGACCTACTGCGAGAGGCTGTAGAAGAAGATAATGCGTAGTAAAATCGTGGTATTTACGGATCTAGATGGAACACTCCTAGATCACAACTCTTATTCATTTGAAGATGCAGTTCCAGCACTTGAGCTTACAAGATCCCTGGGTATCCCTGTAGTAATATGCTCAAGCAAGACAAGGGCAGAGATAGAGTACTTCAGAAGAAAGCTTGATAACAGAGAACCCTTTATCTCAGAAAACGGTGGAGGTATTTTTATACCTAAAGCATACTTTAACTTTGACTTTAACTACAGTAGGGAGACAAACGAATACAAGGTGGTTGAACTTGGAACGAGATACGAAACTCTGGTAGAGGTTTTAAATGAAATCAGACGAAAGACTGGTTTGCATATAAAAGGATTTTCTGATATGAGTGTGCCTGAGATAGCTAGGAAATGTGGCCTTAGCAAAGAGATAGCAGAGCTTGCAAAGATGCGAGAATACGATGAACCCTTTACTGTCTGCGAAGATGAAAGAGCCTCCTATCTTGTAAAGGAAGAGATAAAACGAATGGGTTTTAAATATACCGAAGGTGGGAGGTTTTTCCATCTAACAGGAGACAATGATAAGGGAAAGGCTGTAAGAATACTTGCCAAGCTATTTCAAAGCTCCTTTCCGGAGCTCAAAACAGTAGGAATAGGGGATAGCCTAAATGATCTACATATGCTTGAGTCAGTTGACATCCCAATTCTTGTAAAAAAGCCTGACGGTAAATACGATCACAGGGTAAAGCTAGATAACCTTATACTCGCAGGAGAGGAAGGGCCCAGAGGGTGGAATAGAGCAATCTTAAATCTTCTACAAAAGGGTGAAACATGAAAATAAATCCCGTACTACTGGTAGTGGATATGCAAAACGGCTTCTGCAGTAAAGGAGGCTCATTTGATAAGTTCGGCTTCAATATAAAACCCTACCGGGCCATTATTCCCAATATAAGAAGGATGATAGATTATATGAGGGGGAAAGGTGTTCCAATCTATTACTCAAAGGCTATAAGAGAGGCTTCCGGGATAGATCTCATCGATAAAGTCCATAAGATCATACCCGAGAGCCGCAGAGAAAGATTGGAAAAGATGCACCTCTGTATAAGGGATACATGGGATAGCGATATAGTTGATGAGCTAAAACCCGAACCTGAAGACTACATAGTGGAGAAAAGAAGGGATTCTGTTTTTCAGGACACTGAATTTGAGCTTTGGTTAAAGGCTCTTAGAGCAGACACGATTGTGTTTACAGGGATAGACACCTACATATGTGTTGAAAGTACGGTAAGAGATGCCTTTAACAAGGGCTACGATGTTATTCTTTTAAAAGACTGTGTTGCATCGAGAAACCAAAAACACCATGAAAACACCCTTGAGCAAATCGCTGAGGCTTACGGGCTTGTGTTGAGCTCCAATGAACTTATATCGATGATAGAAAATGAAGAGCTAAAACTATGCTTTGAATGTAAATAGAGGAGAGAAAAATGCGAACCAAAAAGAAGAAAAATATTTTAGACATAATAGATGAGGAAGCGAAAAGACAGATAGAAGAGATTGAACAGGCAGATATTGTGGTTGGTATCCCGAGCTTTAATAACGAAAAAACTATAGGCCATGTAGTTAGAGCTGCAGAGTACGGGCTTGCAAAATACTTTCCCAATCAAAAAGCCGTTTTGGTTAACTCAGATGGGGGTTCTACAGATAGAACAAAGGAAGCAGTTAGGGATGCAGGGGTTTATCACCACCTTCACACTATCTTAATAGACCACCCTGTTTCTCCTGCTGCCCAGGTCATAGCAACCTACAATGGTATCCCGGGGAAAGGAAGTGCACTTAGAGCTATATTTGAAATCGCAGACAGGCTGGGGGCAAAGGTCTGTGTGTTGCTGGATTCTGACCTCAGAAGCGTAACCCCTGAGTGGATAGAGCTTCTTGCAAGGCCAATAATCAGAAGAGGATATGACTATGTAGCACCTTACTACTCACGTCACAAATACGATGGGACGATAACAAACATGATTGTCTATCCCCTTACAAGGGCCCTTTATGGAAAGCGGGTAAGGCAACCTATAGGTGGAGATTTTGGCATATCAAAGAGGCTTATAAAAACCTATTTGGAAAAAGACGTCTGGAATACAGATGTGGCAAGATACGGAATAGATATCTGGATGACCACAGTAGCCATAAATGAAGACTTTAGAATCTGTCAGGCCTTTTTAGGAGCAAAGATACACGATGCAAAGGATCCGAGTAAATCACTTGGTCCAATGTTTAAGCAGGTAGTAGCAACGGTATTTAGGCTTATGAAAGAATATGAAAACAGATGGAAAGAGGTTAAAGAGAGCACACCGACGGCAATGTATGGCTTTGTGTCTGAGGTATATCCAGAACCCGTAGAGATAACACTTGAGCCGATGATAGAAAAGTTCAGAATAGGACTTAAGGAAAACGAAACCCTATGGAGTAGCTTCTTACCAAAAGAAAGATTGGATGAGTTAAATTCAATAGCTTCCCTTAGTACAGATAAATTTAACTTTCCAGTTGAGGTATGGGTAAAAACGGTTTATGACTTCGCAGTAGCCTTTAACAAAACGGAAGATATTTTTCAAAAGGAGAGGATAGTAGAGTCAATGACATCTCTTTACTTTGGACGTGTTGCCTCGTTTGTAGTTGAGAGCAAAGACTTAAAGACATACGATGCTGAATTGCTTATAGAGACACAGGCTTTAAAGTTTGAAGAGCTAAAACCCTATCTGCTTGAAAAGTGGGGATAGAAATAGAACTACGCTGTGGTATTATAAGAATTTGTGAAGTTATTTAAGGGTAAAAAGGGAAGGAAAAGAAGAAACACGCTTATTCCCTTTCTTCTGGGTTCTATTCTCCTTCACATTCTTATTTTGCTCCTGATCTCCTCATATCCACTTTACTTTCATGAGGTAGCAAAAAAAGATAAACCAAAACTTATAGAGATAACAGAGATTCCAGTTCCAAAAGAAACATCCCCTCCTAAAGAAAACAAGCGTCTTGCCGAAAGGTCTCATACGGCAAAAGAAGAGAAAACGAAGGATGAATTTACAAAGTTAGGAAACCCAATGCCACCTGAGAGAAAACCAGATCAGAAACAAGCAGAAAGAACAGAGAAACAAAAGCAACTACCACAGGATAAACCAAAACGAAAGGAGGTAGAGAAAACATCTCCTCAAATAGCCTCCCTTCCAAAAGAGATAAAAAAACCAGAGGAACCATCAAAGACAACAGAAACGCTTGAAAGAATAACCAAGGATAAACTCTTTAGCCTCTCACCAAACCAGATACCAGGAAACAACACACAGAGTTTTCTTGGCTCAAGAGATGTAAACAAAAAGGAAGACACGGTAGATCTTAGCACAACAGAATTCAAGTATCTCTCTTACTTTTTAAAGATCAAAAGGCAGATTGAAGGAGTATGGAACTATCCCGAAATATCGAGGTTAAGAGGAGAACAAGGAGAACTCTTTCTTATATTTACAATAAGAAAAGACGGACAGCTTGAAGACATAAAGTTAATAAACTCATCTGGATACAGCCGTTTAGATGAAGAAGCAATTCGTGCAATAAAAGTGGCATCCCCCTTCAGCCCATTTCCGGAGAGCTGGGGGCTGGAAAGACTAAATATACGGGCTGTCTTTAGGTACGAAATAAGATACGGATGGAAGGTGTATTAAAAGGCACTGGTCGATTTAAATCACTGTGATTTTATCCTCTCCCTTTTTTCTCCTTCTTACCTCACCGATTACCCTTGCCTTCTCCCTCAACCTGCCAAGCTTCTTTAAAGCCCTTTCGGTGTCACTCTCTGAAACAATAACAACCATCCCGATACCACAGTTAAAGGTCCTAAACAACTCGTTCCTGTCTATACGCCCCCCTATCTTTATGAGTTTTACAATTGGAGGAATTTCCCAAAGAGAAGAATCAAGCAGTACAGAGCAGTTTTCAGGAATAACCCTTGGAATGTTCTCTAAAAGTCCTCCTCCCGTAATATGTGCTATAGCCTTTAAATTAACCTCTTTCTTTAATGCCAAAATCGACTTAACATAAATCCTTGTAGGCTCTAAAAGCTCTTCTCCAAGCGTTCGATTAAGGGGGCTAGGGACATCGTGTATATCCAGCTTGAGTTTCTCAAAAAGAACCTTTCTTGCAAGCGAGTACCCATTTGAGTGAAGACCACTGGAAGCAATTCCTATTACCGTATCCCCCACCTTAACCTTTGAGCCATCTATAATTTCCTCCTTCTCAACAACCCCACAAACAAAACCGGCAATTTCAAATTCACCTTTACTGTAGAACCCAGGCATCTCAGCAGTTTCTCCTCCAAGGAGAACACAACCAGCCTTTCTACATCCCTCCGCTATACCCTTTACAATTTCCACATCCTCTTCAGGTTTTAGCTTTGATGTGGCAAAGTAGTCCAGAAAGAACAGAGGCTCTGCCCCGCATGTAACTATATCGTTAACATTCATAGCCACAAGGTCTATACCTATGGTATCCAGTTTCCTCATCATAAAGGCAATCTTAAGCTTTGTTCCAACGCCATCAGTTGATGCAACAAGAACCGGATTACGACTGTACCTATCGGTGGGGAATACATAGAGACCTGCAAAACCGCCAAATTTACCCAATACCCTTTTATTGTAAGTAGAGCGAACAAGAGGTTTTATAAGCTCTACAAAACGGTTTCCCCTGTTAATATCAACCCCAGCATCCCTGTAGGTGATCCTTTTGCCCACGGAGATGAATAATACCCAACGTTTTTCCTTTGTCTAGAAAAACCTCTAAACATCAAAGACAAAAAGGTTGAATCGAATATGTGGTTCTGTTAAATTGTTCATGACAAAAGATTCATGTGGTTAAAAGGAGATACCATGGTGGGCGTAGAATTTGGAATTGTCTTAAGACAGGAAAAGATAGACTTTAAGCCGATTAGAGAAACAGCACAGCTATGCGATGAACTTGGCTATCATTCCCTTTGGTTTTATGACCATTTGCTGGGAATGGGCTCTATTGACTCAGATATATTTGAAGCATGGACACTTATGTCTGCACTTTCAACCATAACATCCAGAGTAAAGATCGGAACACTGGTTTTATGTAACTCATTCAGACACCCACCACTGCTTGCAAAGATGGTATCAACTCTGGACAACATAAGCAATGGAAGGGTTGAATTTGCAATAGGAGCCGGATGGTTTGAACCGGAATACAGGGCCTATGGATACCCTTTTCCGGATACGGTTACACGAATAGAACAGCTAAAGGAAGCAGTAAAGATAATAAAGGCTTTATGGACTGAGGAAAAACCAACTTTTAAGGGCAAATACTATAGTATTGAAGAAGCCTACTGTAATCCAAAGCCAGTACAGAAACCCCACCCTCCCATTATAATAGGTGGTTCGGGTGAAAAATACCTTCTTAGAGTCGTCGCTGAGCTTGCTGATGAGTGGAACTGTCCTGCCTCAAGCGCCTCTGAATTCGATAGGAAAAAGAGGATCTTAAAAAGTCACTGTGATTCTATAGGGAGAGACATAGGGGATATATCTATATCGGAGCAAACGGTATGCGTGGTTGCAAAGAGCAAAGCAGAGCTTGAAGAAAAGCTTCCAAAAGCAAAAAAGAGGTATAGCTTCTTTGGGGACATAGAAAAGACAGGAATCGTTGGCACACCCGATGAGTGTATAAAAAGGATAAGGGGAAAGATGGACAAAGGGGTAAGCAAGTTGATAATGTTTTTCTATGATGTATTGAAACCAGATTATCTGCGTTTCTTTGCCAAAGAGGTAATGTCAGCTTTCTAGTCAGAGCTAACCGTTTGCCAACTTAAAGGCTTTTTTAATCTTAACCAACACCCCATGGGAGCCCTTTTAGGTAATCCTGTATATGTGGGCCGAAAAGGGCAACCGCAGCTACCGTAAGAATAAAACCCAAAACCCCTATTGCAAGAATTGCAACCACAAGCTGTGTAAATCTCTCCAAGTTGTAATCGTACTCTTCCATCAATGCCCTCCAGAGTGACCGGAATCACCCTTTCCGGGAAACAAGGGATCCCCTACGGGAAGAACCGGAAAGGTCTTTATAAAGACTAGGAACATAAAAACAAAGGTTGCAAAGAAACCTAACGTGATTAAAAGCTGCATCAGACCAAACTCAATCCCATGAGAAAGAGAAGGGGTAACAAGGACAAACTTCTCAAGCCAAAAACCCACAAAGGAAACCGAGGCAATAAATGCAAGTATAGGAGGAATTACCTTATTTGTTCTGGGAAGAAGCGTTACAAAGGGAAAGAAGAAACAACATGAGATCACAACCCAGGAAAGGGTTCTAAATGGTTCTTCCTTAACACGCTTTATAACAAATACCGTTTCCTCAGGCATATTTCCATACCATATGGGAAGAAACTGGGAAAACATTAGGTAGACCCAGAACATGGAGAAACCCAGAAGCAGCTTACCTATATCATAGAATTGAAACTGGGTTATATAGTCTTGAAGACCAAGATACCTTCTAACAAAAGAAGATAAAATTATAGTTGCACCTAGTGCAGCAACAAAACTGGCAACAAAGTAGAAGGGGCCAAACAACGTACTGTACCAGTGTGGATCAAGTGACATAATAAAATCCCAGGCAATAATGCTAAAGGTAAGAGCGTAGATAAGCGCAATAGCAGGTGCAAGCTTAGAAAGTCTATCCCAGCATCTTCTCTTATCCTCTTCTCCCTTCCAATCCGAGGCTATCCATCCACATATACCAGACAGCCTATCCTTAACTTCTCCAAGATCCTGTCTCAAAGAGTAGTAAACGTATATGAGACTAAGCACGGAGAGAATAAAAATACCAATAACGTTTCTTGCAAACACGAAAGGAATACTAAGCCAGATATCCTTTGGATGGTGATAGTGCTCAGTTGCATACGGCAGAATATACTCTCTTCCAAGAAACAAAACAAGGAGCAAAACAAAAGAGACTGGTATAAAAGAACTAAAAGCCTCACTTATCCTAAGAAGTGGCCTTCCCCACCTTCCAGAGGTAATGCGGAGGGCACATGAGAAAACAACCCCTGCCTGTGCAACACCAGCCCAGAAAAGGAAGTTAACAAGGTAAATCTGCCAGGCCTCCTTGGCATGAGGACCAACCAAACCTGATATAAACGTAACAATTCCTGCAATCATTAGCAGAAGTAGTATGAAAAACAGCCACTTTGGAGGCCGCGCTCTTTTTAGAAGCAACTCTTCTTTGGCTTTCTCATCCATTTGCTACTGATTCTCCTCCACGGTATTGTTGAGTTTTCCTTGAAGTTTTCTAACGTAGTTTACGATATCCCAAGCCTCCTCAGAAGATACATTTTCACGGTAGCTTGGCATCATTACCTTACCACCGTATCTTATATAAGCATATATGTAACCATCAGTTCTTCCCTTAACACCAACAGAAGTAAGATCCATGGGATAAAAACCTCTCTTTATTACAGGACCATTCCCTTTTCCATCAATACCATGACAAGCTGCACAAAAGGTATTAAACAGTCTCTGTCCGTTTTCCAAAGAAGCAGCTGTTGGTCTTTTAGGGTTTTGGGTTATTTTTTCAAACTCCTCCCTGGGTAGCGGCTCCAATCTTGTTCCATCCGTTGCAACGGAAAATTCAGGATATCTAAGGGGCATTCTATAAGGCTTTATAGATGGTTGTTTCCACATATCCGTAGACCAGGGCCAGCCAAACACCCTTATGGTTCCCGCTGCTAACACCACTACAAGGATAAGAAAAAACCTCTTGAATCTGACAGTCAACCTGCCTTACCTCCTCGAAACATTATGAGGTTATAAGAACTAAATTCCTTCAAACTTGATCTCCTCTGCTCCAGACGATTTTAAAATACCCTCCACATCCCTTACCTCACCCTTTTTACAAACAACCAAGACCCCAAACTTATCCTCCGAAAACCTTGGATCATATAAGCTAAAGGGAATGTTCTTTCGCAACCTGGCATTTATAAGCAATCCCAAAAGGGTTGCAAGTCCACCCAGAAGAACAGTTAGCTCAAAGACTATAATCATGTAAGGGGGCAAAGACACAATTGGTTTTGCACTGGTCTGAATAGGCCATGATAAAGAGGTAAGAACGGTAAAGGATATTCCGCATATTGCCCCTAGAGTTCCTCCCGTCAGTGTAAAAAAGCGTACTATACTTTCCCTTTCCTTGAGCTCTTCTTCTATTTCATGGTTTGGAACCGGAGAAAAAGCCTTTATATCTTTGTAACCGGCTTTTTTAAGGCTCCTTATTGCCTCAACCGTTGAATCAACGTAAGAGAATATTCCCAGCACACCTTGACCCTTTGTCATTTTGTTTTTGCCTCCTTAACAGGTGCTGGCAAGATTTCCTTTAACTCAGCAATTGATACTGCAGGAAGGGTCTTGATAAACAAGAGGAAAAACATAAAGAACCAGGCAAAGCTTCCCGCAGTTATACCAAGCTCAACAAGGGAGACCTTATAGAGGTTCCAGGTACTTGGCATAAACTCATGAGATAGTGAAATCACTATTATGTTAAACCTCTCAAACCACATACCTATATTTATAAAAAGAGATATTATAAAAAGGGCTTTTATGTTTGTACGTATCTTTTTAAACCAAAGAAGAATAGGTACCAGAGAATTGCAAAAAACCATAAGCCAGTAGAAGAAAGCGTAATCACCAGTTGCCCTGTACTTAAACTGTTCCCACTCGTAGGGATTCCCACTATACCAGGCCATAAAGAACTCCACACCATACGCGTAAGAAACGATAAGTGAGGTAAGGATAATCATCTTTGCCATAGCTTCAAAGTTCGATATGGTTATATACTTTTCAAGGTGGAAGATCCTGCGAATCGGAACAACCAGCGTTATTACCATTGCAAGCCCTGAGAAAATAGCACCAGCAACAAAGTACGGGGCGAATATGGTTGTATGCCACCCAGGGGTATTTGCCATGGCAAAGTCCCAGGACACAACGCTATGAACAGAGATAACAAGTGGGGTTGCAAAGGCAGCCAGATACAGATAAGCCCTTGTATAATGCATCCACTCCCAATTTGACCCCTTCCAGCCCAGAGAGAGTATCGTGTAGATTATCTTCCTTGGAACCTCTTTTACCCTGTCCCTTATTGCTGCTATATCCGGAATCATTCCAACAAAAAAGAAGACCGAGCTTATCGTCAGATAGGTGCTTACCGCAAACACATCCCATATGAGAGGAGACCTAAAGTTTACCCAAAGCTCACGCTGGTTAGGATAAGGTATAAGCCAGTAGAAATTCCAAGGTCTTCCAAGGTGTATGATTGGAAAAAGACCTGCGGTAAGCACAGCAAAAACCGTCATAGCCTCGGCGATTCTGTATATGGACATCCTAAACTTAGCCCTGAAGAGGAAAAGGATAGCTGAAATCAGGGTACCAGAATGAGCAATTCCTACCCAGAACACAAAGTTCGTTATATAGACCGCCCAGAAAACAGGATGACTGTATCCAGCAACTCCAAGTCCAGTGTAGACCTGATAGAGAAAACACAAAAGGCCTATACCCAAAACGGCAAGATCAAAAACGAAAAGAGCCCACCACTTAACAGTGGGCTTATCTAGCATCTTTATTATGTCTTCATTTACCTTAGAATAAGTTATGGTTGTCTCTTGGCTCATTATACTCTATCCCACTTTACTTTTTTTAGATAAGTGATTGAAGGTTTTGTGTTTATCTCCTCTAGTACATGATAACCTCTTTCATCCTTTGAAAGCCTGGAGACCTCGCTTTCAGGATCCTTTAGGTCTCCAAAGACAATCGCTTTTGTTGGGCAGGTCTGAGCACACGCAGGAGTAATCTCACCATCTCTAGGAAATCGTCCCTCATCCTTTGCTCTATCCTTGGCGTATATTATCCGTTGAGAACAGAAGGTGCATTTTTCCATAACCCCCTTCGTCCTTACCGTAACATCGGGGTTGAGTTGCCAGTTAAGAGGCTCAGGCCATTTATAGGTAAACCAGTTAAACCGCCTCACCTTGTACGTACAGTTATTTGAGCAGTACCTTGTTCCAACACAACGGTTGTAGACCATAACGTTTAGCCCTTCATAGTTGTGGTAGGTAGCATAGACTGGGCAGACAGGCTCACAGGGTGCGTTGTCACAGTGCTGACATAGCATGGGTATAAACCTTGCCTCAAACCCACTTTCCTCCTCAAAGAACCTCTCTATCCTGATCCAAGACATATGACGTCCTCGTGCCACCTGTTCCTTCCCCACAAAAGCAACATTATTCTCAGCATAACAGGCAGTTACACAGGCCCCACATCCTACACACTTTGAAAGGTCTATAGACATACCCCACCTGTGCTTGTGATCATGGGGTTTGTACATATCTGGTTCATGGTGCTCCTCACGTTTTACTAACCCCCTTCGAATCTCTTCTAGGCCAACAGCCTGAGCAATTCCCCTTCCCGCCTGTGAAGTAGTCTGTTGGGTTTTTACAAACCTTGCCCACCTTCCCGTCTTGGAAATCTTTACCCTGGTAGAAAGCCAGGCAAGACCACCTGAGAGGTCATCATAGGCTACGGGAAGAACCTTAATCGGGTTTACCCCAATCTTTTCAGCGTACCTCCCATAGCTCTCATGACCCAGCCCAATTGGAATGGCTACCGTATCCGGTCGTATTCCCTTATACAAAAAGGCCTGTACCTCTACCTTTCCATAAGGGGACTCAACCAAAAGGAAATCACCTTCCTTAACCCCTAGCTTCTGTGCGGTATCAGGGTGAAGCTCAACCCAAGAGTCCCAAACACCTGTGGTAATGGGGTCAGGAAGCTCTTGAAGCCAAGGCTTATTGGCCCCTCTACCATCATAGTACCTTGAAGAAGGATACACCATGAGATAGAGGCTTCCATCACCGTTAAAACTGGGTTCAGAAAAATCAACGCGCAGAATATCTCTAGAAAGCCGAACCTCTGGTGAAGCTACCTCTCTAAAAACACCTCCATTCTGCAGGGATTCACTCCAAAACGTTTCAAAATCCTTATTGGGAGCAACCTCTGCGTGAATTGCCTTCCAAGAATCTCTTAGATACTCAAAAAAGCTCTGCTGTGGGAAAAGCCCTTCAAGCCCGCTTAACTGCTTGCTTAGAGAAAGAATCACATCCCCAATGGGTTTTGTATTAAAAAGAGGAACCGGCTCCATTGCAGGCTGAATCAACCCATAGATACCCTCTCTTGGAACGTAATCCCCCCACTTCTCAAGGGTTGTACAGTCTGGCAAAATAAGACTTGCCAGCTCCGTAGTTTCATCCATAAAGCTAGAGAAGCTCACAACAAAGGGAACGTTTTTAAGTGCCTCTTTAAAACCCAGGGCTTCAGGGAGCGTAAAAACAGGGTTTGTATTGTGAACGAAAAGAAGCTCAACCTCACCTTTTGACATAGAATCAACCAAAGAGACAATATCCTTAAAAGAGCTTGCCTTCGATATAGTTAAAGATTCTCCAAAATTAACGATCTCCTTTGTATTCCCAACCAGATAATTCAGTATGTTTATAGCAACCACAGTCTGAGTTGCAATGGTTGAGGTATTTGCCGCTCCCACACCTATTGCAATGCTTGGTCCTAACTTCACAAATTCCTCCGCAAGCCTCTTTATGGTGCTTGATGGAACATCCGTTATCGAAGAAACCCTATCAGGTGAAAAGCGGCTAAGGAGAGCCACTAACATATCCTCTTCCTCTTTTGAAATACCACTTGAGTGCCACCCTTCACTTGCAATAACATGTGCTATGCCAAGGGCAAGAAACGCCTCTGTTCCAGGTTTTATTGCTATCCACTCATCAGCATTAGCACCTGTAAGGGAAAGCCTGGGCTCAATCTGAACAAACTTTCCCATACTCTTTTCCCTGTAGCTGTGCATAAGGCTAAATTTCTTTGCATACTCTACAGGGGAAAGCCAGGTCTCCAGAAAGTCTGCACCGAATGAGAGCACAAACCTGGCTTTTTCAACGTGATAGGTTGGGATTTTATCCATTCCAAAGGCAATCTTATTCCCCTGTTTTAGCGGTTCATAAGCAAAGGTCTCATACACCACATGCCTTCCACCACCAATTGCACCTAGCCATTCCTTTATAAGCCTTTCAAGGGTTCCAGAGACATTACCACTTATAAATACAATCCTATCACCCTTACCCCGCTCCCTAAGGCTCTGTAATTTTTCCAGAAGGGTCTTCTCAGCACTGTCCCAATCAAGGGGTTTAAACCTCCCTGAGGAATCCTTTACAAGAGGGGATCTTATGCGATCAGGGTTGTACAGTCCCTGAAGTGCAGCCTGTCCACGCGCACAAAGGCTACCGGAGTTAACAGGATTTTTTGGGTTCCCCTCTATTTTAATTGCCCTTCCCTCACGGTTCTTTACAACAATTCCACACCCTGCTGGACACTCCAGACATGTACTTGCATACCACTTTGGAATACCGGGAACTATGTCTTCAGGTGGAATAACATAAGGGATTATCTGCTCCACAGGCTCTGAAGAACACCCTCCTGTAACAGCAGCGGTAGTTCCCACCACCCCTATAATCTTTAGGAAATCCCTTCTCTTTATTCCACCCCTCTTATTCTCCTGCATATTTCCCTCCAAATTAATAGTGACAGGTCAAGCAGTCTTTAAGCTGTGTTAACTCTTCCTTGTTCCTGGCATTCTGCTCATGACAGCCGATACACCATCCCATCTCAAGTTTTGGGACACGATAGACAACATCCATATTCTCAACATCACCGTGGCAGGTTCTACACTCAATTCCGCGAAGAACATGCCTCTTGTGATTAAAGTGGACGTGATCCGGAAGATAATAAACCTTTGTCCATGCAATGGGCGTTTTCTTATCCCAGTAATCCTTTAACTTTTGAATCTCCTGCTTTATGTTGATCTTTTTTCCATCATACTCGTAATCCACATCCCGCCCGGCAACCTGCAGATGACATCCCATGCACTTTTGCATAGAAGGTATCCCGGGTTTTGGTGATTTGGTGACATAGCTATGACAGTACTCACACGGAATCTGGTTTTCCCCTGCATGGATCTTATGACTGAAGAGAATAGGCTGCTGGGGGCCTTTTGTGCTGCTTTCAGCTGCCTTTTCATAGGCTTTAAAGTAAAGTCCTAAAAGGACAAGAACGGGAACTAGGGCAAGTGGTAAGATTTTGGCTCTTTTGCTCATATCACTTTATCCTAAAGCTTTTTGGAGAGCTAAAACCTAGACTATGACAAAACGCCCACTATGTATATCATTACACAGCAAATCTGTCAAGATTTAAATTTATATTTTTTTTAATTGCTGGATATTTAAGCTTTTAATAAAGTCTTCGACATTAAAGCTGCCACCTAGCTTGGAAACAAAAGAAGAACAAGCTGTTTCCCTGATCCTGCCTATCCTTCCCTCCTCCACACATATATCGGGATCATGGGGAAGAACCCCAAGGATCTCTTTTCCTGTCATTTTAAGGATAAGCTCGGGATTGGTTCTTTCAGCAAGACCGGGATCCGCAGGGAAATTACTTATAACCACCCCAAGAACATCGAGCCCCCTACTTCTTGCAAACTCCACGGTAAGAAAGGTATGGTTTAATGTCCCAAGAGAAGGTCTTGTAACCACAACAACTGGCAGATTCAAATCGAAAGCCAGATCAGACATAAAATAATCCTCGGTAATTGGAACAACCAACCCACCAGCTCCCTCTACAATTACCGTATCAAAGGACTTGGAAAGCTCGTAGAAAGCAGAGCTTATCCTGTTTATATCTATTCTTTCCCCAACAAGGCTTGCAGCAACCAGAGGAGCAAGAGGGAGAGAGAAACGGTAGGGGCAGACTCTATCCAATGCATACCCAGAGCCCAAAACCTTTTGAACGAATTCAATGTCTGTAAAATCTATAGATGCCGTTCCGGTTTGAATCGGCTTCATAACTGCAACCCTAATCCCAGCGCTTTTTAACGTCCAAGCAAGGGCAGCAGAAACCACGGTTTTCCCCACTCCCGTGTCGGTACCCGTGATAAACACACCCTTTATTCTCTCTAGCCCAATTACCATTCCTGGCTAACTTCCAAAGTAGAAAAACTTTGGCTCTAAACCAATCCTAACTCCCTTACCTTCTCTAAAACCTCATCTGCATGATGAGATGTATCCACTTTATGCCAGATGTACCTTATAACCCCAGACCTGTCTATTAAAAAGGTCACCCTTTTTGCCGTTCCAGATTCACTTTCCACCCCGTATGCCCTTACTATTTTTCTATCCGTGTCGCTAAGTAAGGGAAAATTTAGATTGAATCTATCCCTAAAGTTCTCATGGCTTCTTACGCTGTCGACACTTACTCCCAAGACCTCTATACCTAGTTTCTTAAAATCCTCCATCTTATCCCTCATTGAGCAGGCCTCTTTGGTACAACCCGGGGTATTGTCCCTTGGATAGAAATAGAGAACCACTATCTTTTTCCCAAGAAAATCACCAAGCCTTATTTTTTGCCCACCGTACGTTTCAGCTTCGATATCCGGTGCTCTATCACCCACTTTTAACATGCTGGCAACCCTTTATATATAGCCCAGGCTCTGCTTTGCCTCTTCACTCATCATACTCGGGTCCCATGGGGGATCCCATACAATCTCTATTATGGCCTCCTTTACACCCGGTATCTCCTCTATAAGCATCTTTGCCTCTGCGGCAATTTGAGCTGAAGCAGGACACCCTGGAGCAGTCATTGTCATCCTAACATGAACCCTTCCGTCCTTAATATCAATACCGTATATGAGACCCAGATTTACGATATCAATGGGGATCTCGGGATCATAGACCTCACTGAGCACTTCTAATACCTTCTGCTCCGTAACCTCTTGAACCTCTCCTTTTTTTTCAGAGGGCTGTTCCTTTCCCTCCGTCTCCAAATCGCTTGAAGGGGAAGATTCAATATCACGTGTCTGAAATTTGTTTATGCTCTCCAGCTTAGAAACCATAATAGGCTCTTCTGTAGTAGAGCGGGAAAAACCCTCTCTAGAATTTCCAATCTTTTCTGTTATTTCTTCTCTGTTCTTTTCCTCTTTTTTAAATAACCTTGATAACATATCTCCAAGCCCCATTTTATCTACCTCCTTGGGTCTTTTTTAAAAAAGAACCTACACAAGTTCCTTTAAGACCTCCAAAGCTTTATCATAGTTTGGATGTTCTGTAATCTCCTTTACATATTCTACGTGTCGAATAGTATCATCTCTGTCCACAACAAATATGGCCCTTGCAAGAAGACGATGCTCTTTTATTAAAACACCATAAGCCTGTCCAAAGGAGGCATCTCGATAATCCGATACTGTTTTTACCCTGTCTATTCCAGCAGCACTACAGTACCTCTTAAGTGCAAAAGGAAGATCCATACTTACAGTAATTATCTCCACATCGCTTGGGAGCTTCGATGCTTCTTCGTTAAAGCGCTTTGTTTGAGCATCGCATACAGGTGTATCAACCGATACAATCACATTAAATACCTTAATCTTACCTTTAAAATCGTCCAGGGTAACAGGTGACCCTATTGCTTCAAAAACTGTAAAATTAGGAGCCTTATCCCCTACCTTCAGCTCAGGACCTATTAAAGTTACTGGGTTTCCCCTCATTGTAACTGCTCCTGGTCTCTCCTGTGCCATTATATACACCTCCTTATTTTGCAACTAAATGATTAGGCTATATAGAAGTCAAAATAAAGTCAATACTTGGGTTCTTTAGGCTTCCTTAATTAAGCAGGGTAAAAAATTGGATTTGACAAACAAAAAAAAGCGTGAGATATTTAAAGGGTATTAAATTTAAGGAGGCTTTTACTTGAGTAGAGGTAAAGTAAAGTGGTTTAATGAGTCCAAGGGTTACGGATTCATCGAGCAGGAAAACGGTAAGGACATATTTGTCCACTACAGTGCTATCCAGAGCTCTGGATTTAAAACCCTCAAAGAGGGGGACATTGTAGAGTTTGAAGTCATCGAGGGTCCAAAGGGACTTCAGGCAAGCAAGGTAGTAAAGGTTAGCTCTGAAGGATAAATCTTAAAACCACGCAGTTTATTTAAACGTTTTCCGGGATCTTTCTTCCCGGAAAACGAATCTGAACCGGACCTTAAGGAGTTACGGTAGGTTTTTTGGCCTACTGTATATAGGGTTTTTGTTGTTTATAAGAGCTCCTGCGTCTATAATTAATTACAGATACTAAGGAGATAGGCAGCTTTTGATTCAACATGCAACCACTGAGGGAACTACACGTTTCAAAGAAAGATACAGAGGCATAGTGGATCAGAATCACTTTAGAAACTCCAATGGCTTTTGGTTCTCATCTATAGGATTTGGCTCATACCTTGGCAACTACGATGATACAACCGATATAAACTACCAAAGGTCCCTAATACGCGCAGTTGAACTTGGCTGTAATGTTTTTGACACAGCCATAAATTACAGATGTCAAAGAAGCGAACGTGCTATTGGGACGGCTATATCCAAACTCCTTGAAGAGGGAAAGATCCAGAGGGATGAGGTTATAGTTGCTACAAAAGGTGGATACATCCCTTTTGATAGCACACCTCCACGGGATTTTAGAGAATACATAGCAGAAACATTTATAAAGACAGGGGTTATAAAACCTGAAGACATAGTTGGTGGAATTCACTGTATGGCACCAAGCTACATTGAGAATCAACTTGAGCAGAGCATTAAGAACCTCAGGGTAAGATGCATAGATATCTACTACCTTCATAACCCTGAAGAACAACTGCAGGAAATATCACCCAAAGAGTTTAACAGACGTATGGAGAGCGCTTTTGAACTCTTGGAGAAAAAGGTATCAGAAGGGAAGATAAAACTCTACGGTATGGCTACCTGGAGCGGATACAGAGAAGAACCAGGTTCTAAGGAATACATGTCCTTAGAAGATGCAGTTAGAATAGCAAAAAGGGTTGCGGGAGATAAGCATAACTTTAAGGTAATTCAACTTCCCTTTAACCTGGCAATGCCAGAGGCTTTTTTATTTAAAAATCAGTTCGTAAAAGGAAAATGGGTTTCTCCACTCGAAGCAGCTAAAGACCTGGGAATAACCGTTATTACAAGCTCTCCTTTACTTCAGGGAAGACTTTCTAGAGATCTACCAGAATTCATAACCGAGCACCTAAGAGGGCTTAATACAGATGCACAACGTGCTATTCAATTTGCCCGCTCAATTCCTGGGATAACAACCACACTTGTAGGAATGAGCAGTACAGAACACGTTGAAGAAAACATGCAGGTCGCTAGGCTACCAACCATCCCGGTAGATAACCTGCTTAAGATATTTCTAGATGAATAACTGCTATGATTATTGTTTGCTTTTGCAAAAGAACCTTGTCAACCAGTTATCTATAGAGAAACAGCCAGGTCCCATAAGCAAAATAGCCGCTGATACAGTCCAGTAAGCAAGTGAGAGTTCCTTTACGTTTATGGGGTCATCTGCATGGCGGACAAATGCAGCCACACTCATTGTAATAAATACAAAAAAAGCAGCTATTCTGGTTCCCAGACCAAAGGCTATAAGCAAGCCTCCTGCAAATTCAGATAGGGCAGCTGACCAGGCAAAAAAGCCCGGTAACGGAAACCCCATCTTTGCAACGGCTTCTGTAAACTGCTCCATACGTCCACCAAATACCTTGCCATACCCGTGAAGCAGTGATATACCAAAACCCATTAATACACGAAGCCACAAAAGCCCAATATTAAGAAGCCTCTCTCTGATCAACTTTAGTTTAAACCTCCTGTTTTAACTTTTGGGTAAATAATACTAAATACAAAAAAACCACCCTACAAGCACTGATTCATTACGTTAAGAATCTCTTCCCTGACCATTGGATCATGTTCTTTAGCCAAAAGCCCTTTAATGGTTTCCAGTGCATCCTTTCCCTCAAGTTTCCACAGAGCCCAAACAGCATGGGCTCTAACCAGTGGATCAGCATCTTTTAAAAGCCTTTTAACGTGGGGAATAAACCTTTTATTGCCAGAGTTTCCCATTGCAACTAATACGTTTCTTATAAAACCCCTTCTTTTAGCCCTCTTAACAGGGCTTTTCCTAAACACCTTTTTAAAATCCTCTTCCGTAAGCTCTGAAAGAGATGAGAGCTCAGGATTAAAAAGACTCTCTCTGGGTAGAAAAGATGTTTCACGACTGGATTTTGCCCTTCTATTCCATGGACAAACATCCTGACATATATCACAGCCAAATACGTTGTTACCCACCTTCTCCCTTAACTCAACTGGGATCTTACCTTTAAGCTCTATTGTTAGATAGGATATACATAACCTCGAATCGAGGACATAGGGCTTTACAAGTGCACCTGTTGGACAAGCATCTATACATCGCCTACATGTTCCACACCTATCAGGAACAGGACTGTCATAGTTGAGCTCAAGGTTCGTTATTATTTCCCCTATAAAGATCCATGAGCCTATTTTCTGGTTTATCAAGCAGGTGTTCTTCCCTATCCATCCTATTCCTCCATACCGTCCGTAAACCCTCTCAAGAACGGGTCCGGTATCCACATAAATAAGGGCTTTTACCTCTACCGGGGAAACCTCTCGTATAAAGCCTAAGAGCTTTGAAAGCCTATCTTTTATAACCTCGTGATAATCATCACCCCAAGCATATCTGGAAATCCATCCCCTTTGTTTATCGACCTTATTAATCGAATAAGGGTATTCGGTATTGTAATTTAACCCACATGATATAACAGACCTTGCCTCAGGAAAAACCCTTCTTACATCCTCCCTTCGATCTGAGTTTCTCTCCATGTACTTCATTTCACCGTTAAAACCTTCTGAAAGCCACTCTTTAAAGAACAGACTTTCAGGAAAAGGCCCTACAGGGGAAATTCCAACCAAATCAAAACCGATCTCCAACGCCTTCTCTTTTATAGATCTGGTAAGGGCAACCGTATCCATGATCAATCCAATTTTCAGGAAAACGTATTGTATCCTGAAGCTAGCTGCCAGAGTTCTTTGCCTTTATAATAAGATCCACCACCTCTTTTATACCTTCCCCTCCCGTTCCGTAAGCCACATAGTAAGACTTGGCCTTTACTTCAAGAGGAGCATCAGGGAAAGCAACAGAAAAACCTGCTTTCTCAATTATTGTAATGTCTGAGAGAACACCCCCTATGAAGGCAACCTCCTTATCATCTATCTGATGTTTTGATTTGAGTTTAGAGTAAAAAGCAGCCTTTGTAGAAACAACCTGAACAATTAAATCTATACCAAGTCTAAAAACAGCATCCATAACTGCGTTTTTAGTGGTTGTAAAAAACGCGATACTTTTAACCCCAAGTTTCTCTAACTCTCTAATCCCACCAAAGCCCTCAGATTTCTGGTCACATAGATAAAAAGATTCCTCTCCATCCGCAGGTATCATATCAGCGTTTACAAGCAAAACCTTTATAGATGAGAGCCTCTTTATAAGGTCGGTTCTTAGTTTTTGAAACATTATAACTTATGAACCTCATTTTAAGTACTAAAACAGCCAATTGCAAGTAACCACAGTAAGGGATTTTGAAGTCAAATTCCTGATTATGTATAATGGGTTGGGTAATGATTCCATTACGAGATACAATTCCATCGAGCAGTTTTCCCTTTGTTAATATAGCAATTATCATATTAAACATACTGATTTTTTTATATGAAGTATCTCTTGGAAACCAAATTCACCTATTTATTAACAAGTACGGTCTTATTCCAGCCTATTTAATCTTTTCCCCAGATATAACCACATTCGAACGAATCTATCCCTTCTTCACATCTATGTTTCTTCACGGTGGATGGTTTCATCTTATAGGTAACATGCTTTTCCTATACGTATTTGGGGATAACGTAGAGGATAGAATGGGTCATTTTAGATACCTGCTGTTTTATCTGCTCTCAGGTATTGCAGCGGCCTTTACCCAGATACTTACAAACGTATACTCAACCGTTCCAATGGTTGGAGCAAGCGGGGCGATATCGGGCGTGCTAGGGGCATATATGCTTTTTTTTCCAGCATCAAGGATACTTACACTGGTTCCCATATTCTTCTTTATACAGCTAGTTGAAATACCAGCTGTCGTTTTCCTCTTCATATGGTTCATAATTCAGTTTTTTAGCGGAATTGCCTCTCTTGCAGTAGCTCAAAACACAGGTGGAATAGCCTTCTGGGCACATATAGGTGGGTTTGTTGCTGGGCTAGCACTTGCAAGGTTTTTTCAGAAAAGAAGATACTATTATAGGGCAAGGTGGTTTAGATAGAGGCTTGTATCCGGAAAATTAATATTGCATCATAATTCTTAAGACATGATAGAGAATGACAGGACCAAAAAGAACTCATCAGATGTTCTTGCCATACTTGTAGGGGGAGGACCTGCGCCCGGCATAAATGGGGTAATAAGTGCAGCAACTATTGAGGCAATTAACCGTGGGAAAACGGTAATAGGGATACTCGATGGTTTTAAATGGATATCCCGGGGTGATAAAACCCACATTCGTAGATTAACCATTGAGGATACCTCACGCATCCACCTTACTGGAGGCTCAATAATAGGGATATCAAGAGAGAGCCCCCTTTCTGTTCCAAACGGTCTTAAAAACACGGTAAGGGTTCTAAAGGAGCTAGGGGTAAGGTACCTTATAACAATAGGCGGAGATGGTACAATGTACCTTGCAAGCCGTGTTGAGACAGAAGCAAAAAGACAGATAAAAGTTGCTCATGTTCCCAAAACAATCGATAACGACCTTCCACTTCCCCACTACATACCGACATTTGGGTTTGAGACAGCAAGGCATCTGGGAACACGCATAGTTCAGTACCTTATGGAAGACGCTCGAACAACAAGCAGATGGTATTTTGTTACCACCATGGGAAGAAAAACCGGTCATCTTGCACTTGGCATAGGAAAGGCTTCTGGTGCAACGCTTACCGTTATTCCAGAGGAGTTTGGTAGGGGAAAGGTATCCCTTGATAAGCTTATAGCTATCCTTGAAGGGGCAATCATAAAAAGAAAAAGCATGGGAAGGGAAGACGGTGTTGCAATACTTGCCGAAGGAATCACAGAAAAACTGGAAGAAAACGAACTGGAAAGCATTAAAGACCTTGAAAGAGACGAGTTTGGAAGACTCAGGCTATCTGAAGTAGACCTGGGAAGAGTTCTCAAACATGAGACAAGAAGAAGGCTCCTAGAGAAGGGGATAAACGTAAGGATAGTTAATAAAAGGATAGGTTACGAACTAAGGTCTGCACCACCGATACCCTTCGATGCAAAGTACACAAGAGACCTTGGTTACTGCGCTGTTAAGTTCCTACTCGAGGGAGGGACTGGAGCAATGATAAGTATTCAAACCGGGAAAATGGTTCCTATATTCTTTGATGAGGTTCTCCACCCTGAAACCGGAACCACAAGGATACGCTACGTTGACATAAAAACAGAAGCCTATGAAGTGGCTGAGAAGTACATGATAAAGTTAAAGAAAGAGGATCTTGAAAACCCGGAGCAGCTAAAAAGACTTGCAAGCACCGCAAATATGAGTCCTGAGGAGTTTCTAAACTATTTCTCTAAAGCAGTAAGAGCGTAGTATGTTTAAAATCAGACAATAAAAAACACAAAAGAAATGATTGACCATTATAGGATATCGGTAGAAGACTACGAAAAGTTTGTTGGACCTCAGGTAGTAGAACGGATAAAACAGAAGGCACAAACTCTAACCGATTTAAGTGTTGTTAACATAAACTCTACCTACTATGGAGGTGGCGTTGCTGAGCTTCTCTCATCTCTTACGCTTCTTATGAATAACCTTGGGATAAAAACAGAGTGGAGGGTAATTCATGGCTGTCCTGATTTCTTTAGCATAACAAAGAAAATGCACAACGCCCTTCAGGGTGCTGATATAAACCTTACCGAGCTTAAAATACAGATATACGAAGAGGTTGTACACGAAAACGCAATAAGAAACCACCTGGATCACGATATAGTGATCATACATGACCCGCAACCCCTTCCAATGATAAATTTCTATAAGAAGAAGTCACCCTGGATATGGAGGTGTCATGTTGACCTTTCCACACCGAACAAAGAGCTGTGGAGCTATCTGCTTCAATTCGTTGAAAAATACGATGCTGTGGTATTCAGTATAAAGGAATACGAACAGAAGATATCTCCCCCCCAGTTGTTTTTTATGCCCGCTATAGACCCATTTTCCATAAAGAATCGGGAGCTTAGTGAAGAAGAGATAAACAATCGTCTTGCCCGCTACAATATCCCCACGGATCTCCCACTTGTAGTCCAGGTATCCAGATTCGATAGATGGAAGGACCCCGAGGGAGTTATAAGGGCTTTTAAGATAGCCAGAAAAGAAGTGGATTGTACCCTCGTACTTCTTGGAAACATAGCTACAGATGACCCGGAGGGAGAGGAAATTTATCAATCGCTTCTAAGTCACAGAGAAGAGCGTATAATAATACTTTGCCGTCAAGACACTGCTCTGGTAAACGCTCTACAACGTCGTGCAACCGTTGTACTTCAAAAATCCATCCGGGAAGGGTTTGGTCTTACAGTAGCAGAGGCGATGTGGAAGGGAACACCGGTTATTGGAGGCAACGTAGGGGGCATTAGATACCAGATCCAGGATGGAGTAAACGGGTTTTTGGTATCTTCCGTTGAAGAAGCTGCTCAGAGAATAGTTCAGCTAATAAAAGACAAAAAGCTTAGGGACTGGATGGGTCAAAATGCAAGAGAGACCGTAAGGAAACGGTTTCTAATGACCAGATACCTTGAAAACTACCTGGATCTTTTCAATGCATTTGAGGCAAACTACAGATTAAAGTACTATCCAAGTGTAAGCTTTGAGTAAAGGCTTCTATCCCCTTGATAAAGAAAGTCTCTGTATAATCTTCTCTGCCACCTCGTATGGAGAGATGCTATCGGTATCGATTATTAAATCTGCTCTCTCATACAGGCTGGCTCTCTGAGAGAGAAGCTCAAATAACCTTTCCTTTGGGTTCTTGACATTAAGAAGAGGACGAAAACAGCTATCCCTAACGCGCATATAAAGAACCTCAGGAGATGCTCTAAGATAAACTGTAATACCCCTTTGCCTCATAATGCTCCAGTTTTCCTCCCTTAAAACCACACCACCACCCGTTGCAATCACCATAACCTTATCCGCATCCACAGAACCTAAAGACTTTGTTTCCAAATCCCTAAAGTAGTCCTCTCCAAATCTTGCAAATATCTCAGATATGCTTATCCCACACTCCCTTTCAATAACCTCATCCAGATCAACAAACCCAGCTCCAATTTTCCTTGCAAGTATCTTACCAACCGTTGTCTTACCAGCTCCCATAAAACCTATAAGGAAAATAGCTCTATGCTTTCTGGATAGCCACATTTAAAACTTCTTAATGAGCTCTTCTAAGCTTTCTTTCCCCTCTTTTCCCTCTCCTATAAGTTTCTCAACGTATTTTGCCAGTATATCGCACTCAATATTTACCAGATCCCCCGTTTTTAAACCTGAAAAAGTCGTAGCCCTCTGGGTGTAAGGTATAATAACTACGGAGAATCTATTGCCTTTTACCTGGTTAACGGTTAGACTCACGCCATCCACAGCTATGGATCCCTTTTCAACTATGTACTTGGAAAGCTCCTTTGGTACCTCAAACCAGACCTCTAAGGACTCCCCTTCCCTCTTTAGGGATTCAACCCTTCCTACCCCATCAATATGACCACTTAATATATGCCCTCCAAGTCTGCCACCCACCTTAAGGGAACGCTCAAGATTCACCTTGCTACCAATCCCAAGAGAGGAGAGGTTCGTTCTTCTAAGCGTTTCATAAGAGGCTTCCACTGTAAAACTATCATCTCCCTTAGCAATTACCGTAAGACAAGTTCCATTTACTGCTATACTTTCTCCCAAACTAACCTCTTTAACATCTATGCTTCCAGTCTTTATAGTAAAGAGAACCTCTTTTTCTTTAGATACTATATTCTTAATTTCTCCAACATCCTCAACTATTCCTGTAAACATCCTTATCCACCCCTTCTTGCAAAGAAAGCATCGAAAAGAATAAGTACCACACCAACCGTTATTGCGGAATCCGCGATGTTAAAGGGAGGCCAGTGGTAGTCAGGATGTCCAAACCAGTGAAAGTCTATAAAATCGGTTACGTATCCCAGCCTAAACCTGTCAATGGAATTGCCAACGGCTCCTCCCAGAATCAGAGATAAGGAAAAAACAAGCAGGGTATCTCCCTCATAAGCTTTTCTCAGAAAGAGCAGAATAACCACAATAGCCAGAACAAAAACAATAGCAAAGAAAGGCAACCTTATATTTTCGGGAAGCTCATTAAGTATCCCAAAAGCTGCTCCTCGATTCCTTAAATGAGTTATATCAAGGAAAGGTAATACAGAAACCCTTTCAAAAAGCTCAAGACTTGACCTAACAAACCACTTTGATAGCTGATCTGCAATCACAACAGCAAAAGAAACCCAAAACGCTATCTTATACTTTTTCATCTTCCTATGATTATATCGAATGAGCTTATTACTTCAACTCTCTATCCCTTACCCAAATACACCTTTCTGTAAAATCAAGCGCATAATCCCTTAAGGAAGGCTTGTTACTCATATCAAGAATCTGCTCAAACCTCTTAATTGCCCCGTTATAATCACCAACTGCAAAGAGAGAAACCCCAAGGATTCGGAGGTTCTCCATCTCCAGATCCTCTGAAGGTAGCCCTATAGATTCAGAATCTAAAAGGGTAAGGGAAGCCCTTTTGTAGTATCCCTCATTGAAAAACATCTTTCCCAGTAAATAGTAGGCAGGGGCATAATCGGGAAAGTACCTTATAACCTCCTCAAGAGAAGCAAACTGAAGGATTTTTTCCCGGGTACCAAAGTATTGCCGTATTCTATCCTCTATCTCTCCTCCCATAGACATAGCTGAGAGCTTGATCTCTATTTCCCTTTTTATCTCTGGCGGTATGGTTCTCTGAAGAAGATACTCAAAAACCACTCTTGCTTCCTTACCCCTTCCCATCTGCCAGAGTGCGTTGCCCCTTATGTTCTCAAGTATGTTTCTCTCCACCTCTTTAAGAGAACCAGCCCACCTCTTAACAAACTTTACAACCTCCATATACTCACCAGAGAAGTAGTAGACATATGCAAGGTTTATAACAGTTTCAGGATCATTTTCTTCTAGGCTTAAAGCACTTTGAAATGCTACCTTTGCCCTGTAGAGATCACCATCCTTAAAAGCCTTGATGCCCTCTTCCTTTAAAGATGAAATCTTCCTTGGGCACCTATCCCTTTGGAAGAGACTTAACCTACCAAACTTATACTCCGCAAGAGGCCAAATTTCTGAAGGAACCTCTACATGCTCTAAAAAACTCCTCCACTCCGATATTAGCTCTTCTAGACTTTTTTCATAAACATCGAATCTTCCTGTTCTATAGAGTTCTTTAAACCTCTCAATACCATATGTATCAATTAGGTACCTGCAAAAAGAGCCCATAAGGGTATAGCTTTTTCTGGGTGGAGCATACCAAAAACCAACTCCTAACATTCTCCTTATAGAAGCCATATCTTCTCCCTGTATTAGCACCTTAGACCACTGGTGTGGTGTAAATAAATCGCTACTCCAGTCAGCCGCTACAGCTAGCCCCTCAATAAGGCCCACCTTGGGACTTATTCCAAGACCTTTAATCCCGAACTCAGAAGCCATAACGTGTGCCAGCTCATGCTTAAGCAAAGGATGAGGAAAGGAACTGTAGACCAGGTGAATCTCCTTGTGTATAGGGTTTGAAACGGTTGTGTTTCCTGCTCCCACCATTTTTTTCCTTATCTCCGCACTCGGGTATATATAGGAGCGTATCTTTCCCTTAAAACCAACACTCAAAAACTCCCGTAACTGATGATATCTCCACTCGTGATCATTTGCTATAAGCTCTATGCGCTTGGCATCACCGGTACCAGGAGCGTAGTAAATAATAAAGTGTTCCGTCTCAATCGATCTGGTAAGTACGTTTCCCGTTATATAGCTTCTGGTATATGTTATTCCAAGTTCCTCCTTTTTTAAGTGTGATATATAAAGACCAAAGGCAAGAACAACAAGTGCGATTATATCAAAAAAACCGAGCATACCATACCTAAAACCACGCACTACCCTTAACACACCTAACAACAACACACCCCATAAGAGCACAGTTACCCTGTACACAACAAACGTATGGGTTATCGGGATTGTCTCATCGTAAATAGGTCCCGGGAAAAAACCAAATATCGGATTGTAACAAAAAAAGGATGGACCACTGTAGAGACGCCAGAGGGAAGCGAGTATGAGTGCGGTTATTACAACTGCACTTAGGAGAAAACCTCTTCTAGGGGAAAAAGCACCAGCAACCAGTCCGATAGATGTGGAGAAAAAAACGGTAACAACAGGTATAAGCAGGTAAAATAACATTCCTTCCTTTATGTAACAGTCTTTACTTATTAAGGAACTGAGAAGACCTATAAGGAAAGGGAAGAAAGCCAGTAAAAGATTCACAAAGAAGATAAAAGTAATAAGGTCTGAGAACCTTCTTCTCGTTACGAATCTCTTCTCAAGATCAAGGTTTACAAACTCAGAAGATATAAGAGCTGAAGCAAAAGAGAGTACCACTGAAACAACCGCAGAAAACTCAAAACCTAGTACCCCTATAAGTGAAAACCTTGTAAGAAACAAAGAAAAGATAGCAACAATTAAGAAAACAAAAAGTACCTTCTTTGAAAGCAAAAGCCTGCTTAAAAGCATAATTATCCCCGGGGGACACTACCCGGCTTCGTTTAACTCGAACCTTATAGGGATCTTTACCCAACTTGAAACCGGTATCCCATTTCTTTTTGCAGGGGAAAAGACCCATTTTCTTACACTCTTAATCGCAGCCTCATCAAGTATCTCAAAACCAGAAGATTCCTCAATTCTAATTTCCCCAACCCTTCCATTCTCCATAACCAGCACCTTAAGAACTACAACACCCTCATAACCCCTCCTTCTTGCCACGTATGGATAGTGTGGTTTTGGGTTTACCTTATAGTCAGGGTAAGCAAGCTCATAATTGCTTAAAGAAGCTATTCCTAAACTGCTGGATGGCTTACCCTCCTTGGTTCCCGTACTATCTTCTGAAAAAGATCCACCTTTTTTGTTAGAGATTTCCCTACCGTTTCCTGCGGTGGAAAGTCTAATCCTTTCCACTGTGTCTTTTTCTCTAGTTGTTATTCTCTTCTTTTCTTCTTTCCTGATCCTCTTATGGAGGTTAGTATCCTGCTTCAAGTTCCTTCTCTTAGGTCCTACATCTTCGACTGTATTCTTCACAGATAACAAGGAGTTACCCTTATCTTTAGGTTCTACGTATTTATCCACCATCTCAAATACCCCAAACCTTATGATTGAACCAGCCCTGTGGGATTTATCTGTTTTAAAGATAAAAGAAAACACGAGGATAAGTATAACATGCAACGCAAACGATACGATTAAGGATTTCCTTAAGGAAAAAGATATCATTTCCAGATAAATATAATCAAAATCCCCAAAAGCATGCAAAATCTTTAAGTGTTGTTTTTTACAGAAATCCGCTGTATCTTATTTACTACCCAAAAAACATGCAATCAGCTCTAACCAAACCTAACAAAAAGGGTAACAAAAATGCCAAGTATATTTGATATCTTCTGGTTATTTTTCATAATAGTTTCTCTTCAACCTATAGTTCAAAAAAGGCTGCTAGATATAACCAGACAGAGGCTAATCTCAAGAATAGAGCGCAAAAGGAAGTCACGTGTTATACTTCTGGTTCACAGACAAGAAACTATGGGAATCCTTGGATTTCCCATATTTCGATACATAGATATAAACGACTCAGAAGAGGTAATACGTGCTATCAACATGACAGACCCAGAAATACCAATAGACCTTGTACTGCATACCCCTGGTGGTCTTGTTCTTGCATCCCTGCAAATAGCGCGTGCTGTAAGAAAACACAGAGGAAAGGTAACAGTTTTTGTTCCCCACTACGCTATGTCCGGAGGCACACTAATTGCACTTGCCGCAGATGAAATAGTTATGAGTCCACATGCCGTACTTGGACCGGTTGACCCTCAACTGGGAGAATACCCGGCAGCATCCATTATAAGCGTGGTAAACAAAAAACCAGTTGATAAGGTGGAAGATAAAACACTGCTTCTTGCTGATATAGCCAAAAAGGCTATGGAGCAACTCTATGAGAGCCTTAAAGAACTGCTACAGGATAGATACCCTGAGAACAAGGTGGATGAGCTTGCAAAAACCCTTTCTCAGGGTATATGGACTCACGATTACCCAATAACGTTTGAGAAGGCAAAAGAGCTGGGTCTACACGTTAGTTCAGATATGCCAGAAGAGTTTATGGAGCTAATGAGTCTTTATCCACAGCCGGTAAGAAGACAGCCCTCCGTTGAGTATATTCCTGTTCCAAGAAGCAAAGAGAGCAGAAGCTAAATGCACCCAAGATGTGCTAAGCAACCGGCCTTACCAGATAACAAAAGGAGACAGAAAGGCTATAAAAACCGGATCAAAAGGTAGTGGATTAAAAACAAAAGACAGGAAAAGAGGCCTTAAAACAAAAAACTGACTAAAAACAGGAAAAGGAATAAGGGGACGAAAAGCAAAAAAAGGAGAGGGAATAAGGGGTCTAAAAGCAAACAACGGAGACAGAGCAACAGGGCAAAAAACAAATCCCTGAAAACACAGAGAAGAATTGTTTAGGAAAAACGGATTAAAAAGGAAAAAAGAAAAATCAAACACAGCTACTTCATTAACCTTAACGCTACCAACGGTGTTAGTTTGGCTAATCGGTTTGCCAAAATCCAAAGAGCTTACAGTCCTTGTCATCCCTAGATGTTCCTTTGCTCTATCAGCCACACTGGTAAAGTCTCTTGAAGAACCCTTGTTAAGCTCCCAATCTGCCTTCTTCCCATAACCTTCCGATATCTTCTTATCCCCTGAAGGGCCATACACTGAAGCGGGATTATTACTAAAGTGCAAAACATCCCTGCTATCAACCCAGTGAAAAATCCTTCTTTTGATAAAAGGTGAAGAGTGCTCTTTAGTATGGCCACGGTAGATTCCTTCCTTTAAAATACCAACTGTTTTGATCTCAGAATACTTCCCTGAGATTATAGAGTCCCTTTCCGAATTAAAGTCCTTACCCAAACCACGGCTAAGCTCCATCCTACCCTCAATACCGAAGTTAGCCTTCCTTCTTACCTGATAAAAGGTAACCGTATTAGGAAAAGATAAAGTGCTTTTACGTCTTAAAACACCATCTGGCATGGCAGGGAAACCAAAATTACCTTTATTGCGTATTGCAGATTGCCCTCTTCTTGTATATATACCCCTAACGCTATTTCTGCTACCACTCAGTCCGCTATCAACTTTAACTCTACCACCAGAAACAAAGTTAGAGGGTAAACGTAGCTTAGTTCCACTTACCCTGCCGCTAAAACCCTTACCAAAACCCGCTCTTTGAAATCCTCTGGCCTGTGCCGGATAGGTTAAGAGGATAATAAAGAATATAAACCCAAAAATTACCTTTCCCATCCTCTTACCCCTTCCTCTTTGATATTATCTCATATACCGAAATCAATTTCCACAGATAGGGTTAATGCAAACAAGCTATATTCAGTTACAAATTACACCTCAACAAATTTGATCAGTTTTTTTCTAAACTTTAACATATTTGTAAATTTCTACTTTGCGTGAAGAGAAAATTTTACATTTAGGCGATCTCATTGTATTGTTGTTTTTGTACCCCTCTTCATAGAAAGTGTCAATAAATCCAAAATATTATTTATTAGGATAAAATCATCTTATTAACTCCTTTAAAGCCAGAAGAAACAGCTCAACGTTTTGACGCTTACATGTCTCCCCCATAAGCCCTATTCTCCATATCCTACCCTTCGTTTTTCCAAGCCCTCCACCTATTTCGATACCGTAGTCACGCAGTAGCCTTGCCCTTAATTTAGCATCGTCCACTCCATTTGGAAGAACAACGGAGGTAAGCATTGGTAGCCTATAGCCTTCCTGAGCAAAAAGTTCCCAACCAAGTTCCTGCAATCTAGTTTTTAGGTAGTCCCCTACAGTTTGATGGCGCTCTATTCTTCTTTCCATTCCCTCTTCAAGAACAATACGAAGACCCTCATGTAAGGCAAAGAGCATGGAAACCGGAGCTGTATGATGGTAGAAACGCTCTTCCCCCCAATACCTCTCAATCAATGTTAGATCAAGATACCAACTCTGTACCTTATTTCTTTTTGAGTGCAGGATATAAAGAGCCTTTTCACTCAAAGTAATGGGTGAAAGCCCAGGTGGTACGCTAAGACACTTTTGCGTTCCGCTATAGCATACGTCTATCCCCCACTCATCAACCTTAAGTTCACATCCCCCAAGTGAGGTTACAGCATCAACCACAAAGAGGGTGTCTTTATCCCTTAAGAAAGCCCCTATCTCCTCCAGAGGTTGTTTGGCTCCTGTAGATGTTTCCGCATGAACAATTGCAAAGATCTTGGTATCGGGGTGTTTTGCCAACATATCCACCACGCGCTCTGGATCTATTATCTTTCCCCACTCCTCATCGATCCTAAAAACCCTTGCACCACACCTTAAAGCAACATCTACCATTCTCTCACCAAACAAACCATTTACCCCTATAATTACCTTATCCTCAGGTTCTATTAGGTTCACAAAAGCAGTCTCCATTCCCGAACTTCCAGTGCCCGATATTGGAACAGTAAGCCTATTTTTAGTTTTAAACACCAGCCTTAACATCTCACAGATCTCATCCATTACAGACATAAAATCTGGATCCAGATGGCCTAAAATAGGGGTAGACATAGCCTTATAAACCCTGTAGTTAACATTGCTAGGGCCAGGGCCCATAAGAATCCTTTCAGGGGGTTTTAACTCATTGAATCTTCTTAACCCACTCATCTTCTCTCCTACAGGTTACAGATATCACCTGGTTTACTTCTCTTCATCTCTGATACGAGCATAATGGTAAAGCACTTTTCTAACGTATTCTATAGTTTCCTTATAAGGTGGAACATCAAAACCGTATTTTATAACAGCCCCTTTACCTGCGTTATAGGCTGCTAAAACCAGCATTAAATCCCCATTGAAATACCCTATAAGATCCCTTAAGAACCTAACACCTCCTTCTATGTTCTCTTCCGGGTCAAAAGGGTTGCTTACCCCATACTCCCTTGCCGTCTCTGGCATAAGTTGCATCACCCCAATAGCACTTTTGGCTGAGACAGCTTCCGGATTGAAATTGGACTCCACCTTTATAATAGCCTTAATAAGGTTTGGATCTACTCCGTATCTTTTACCCGCTCTAAGTATGGCCTCTTCATAACGGTTACCGGCCTCATCCCCCCCTGAATCACTACCTAAATCAACCAGCTTATACCTTGAAAGCGGGGTGGGTAATCTAGCCCTTTTAACTGAAACGGAGGTATCACTACAATCAAGGATTCTATATGTATCCCCAAGTTCAACAAGTACCAGACAATCTAAAACCTTTACAACCCTAACCTCATCTGGATAAATAAGATCTATCTGCTCTCCCTCGCCATAGCTCTTTATCTCCCCCGTGGCTATGTTCTTTAAAATAGCCCTTGAACCCTGCTGTGCTATAACAGTTCCAAGAAGAAAAAGGTCAGAAGCGGTAGTAGAAAAAACACTACTGTCTTTAAAGACTCTATCTTTTTCCAATTCATAGGAGAAACACCTTAACGCCACATTCGTTAGGAAAAGAAGAAAAGTTAGGATACCGATAGGGACTTTCATAATTGAATCAGGATATTTAAATCCAAGCTACAAATAATCAAACCATATAGCAACCCACCCTTCCTCTTCAAAGCTCCTGTTTAGTCTAAATCCCATATCATAAAACCTTGATACTGCCTTTTTCTTATTTAAATCAGAGATTCCTGAAACCAATAAAACACCACCGGGTTCAACACTACCTTTAATCCTTTCCGACATAAACAAAAGGTCATCTGTTGCTATATTTGCTACAACAAGCTCAAACCTCTCCTCTATATCATAGATGGATCCACAGATAACATGAATCTTTGAACCCATGTTGTTTAACTCAACGTTCCTTCTCGCTTCCTCGGCAGCAACCCTGTCAATATCAATTGCAACAATCTTTTCAGCACCCATGGCTACAGCAGAGATACTCAAGATACCACTACCACACCCCAGATCCAAGACAGTTCTTATCTTTCTTTCCCTGAATACCTCTTCAATACCTCTTATACACAACCTTGTCGTTCTGTGTTCGAGACCAAATGAAGAGCCAGCACCTATCTCGATAAAAACCTCCTTACCCTCGGGTGTTCTAAGGGAAACCTTTGCACTATAGGGACGAAACTCAATGTATGGTTCAAAATGCTTTATCATGACCTGGAAATGCCTTTATTATATACAGTCAAAAGAAAAAGTAAAAACGTCTTTTGTTATCCACTTCGATATGCTAGACTAACTAGCAACGTATAAAGATGAAAGAGCTTTTTAAATCCCCTGCCTTTGATAACGCTATTGCCCAATTCGAAAGAGCCTGTGATAAACTGGCCGTTGAAGACTGGATAAAGGAGAGATTAAGACTTCCTCAAAGGACCCTGATTGTAAGCTGTCCGGTAAGAATGGATAACGGGGAGATTAGGGTTTTTACAGGCTACAGGGTACAACACAACCTTACCCTAGGTCCGTGTAAAGGCGGTGTTAGGTACCATCCTGACTTGGATATGGGGGAAGTAGCTGCACTGGCAATGAGCATGAGTTGGAAGTGCGGACTTGCAGAGCTACCGTTTGGAGGAGCAAAGGGTGGGGTTTCAGTTAACCCAATGGAACTCTCCCTACCTGAACTTGAACGCCTAACGAGGCGGTACACAGCTGAAATACTTCCAATAATAGGGCCAAACAAAGATATCCCTGCCCCAGATATGGGGACAAATCCCCAAATAATGGCTTGGATGATGGATACATACAGCATGACCGAGGGGTATACAACACCAGCAGTTGTTACCGGAAAACCAGTTCTAATAGGAGGTTCCCTAGGAAGAGAGGAAGCCACCGGTTTTGGTGTAGCCTATGTGGTAGAAGATGCCCTAAAGCACATATTTGAGAAATCACCACAAGGACTCAGGGTAGCCATTCAAGGGTTTGGCAATGTAGGAACCCATACAGCCATAAAACTCTTAGAGATGGGTTGTATTATAGTAGCTGTAAGTGATGTGTACGGTGGCATATACAATCCAAAGGGGCTTCCGGTACCACAGCTTATAGAGCTTGTACAGAACAAAAGGCGTATACAAGAGTTTAAAGAGGCTGAAAAAATAACAAACGAGGAGCTTCTTACCCTTGAGTGTGACATCCTTATTCCTGCAGCAGTAGGAAGGGTAATCACAAAAGAGAATGCCCCTAAACTCAGATGCAGATTGGTAGTGGAAGCTGCAAACGGTCCCACAACAACAGAAGCAGATGATATACTGGAAGAAAGAGGCATAACGGTAATCCCCGATATACTTGCAAATGCAGGAGGTCTTATAGTCTCCTACTTTGAATGGGTGCAGGGATTACAGGAATACTACTGGTCAAAGGAAATGGTATTTGCGGAACTAAAGAAGCGTATGCAGTTTATGTTTCAAAAAGTTCTAAGATGTTCAAAAGATAAAGCTGTTTCCCTACGCATGGCAGCTCTCATGCTTGGAATAAAGCAGGTAGCGGAGGCAAAAAAGCTACGAGGCCTCTATCCCTGATCCTGGCTTTATTTGTAAACTAACCCAGATACTGTAAAATAAAGGTCAATGAAAAAAGGAGTTCCACGAGCACTTACAATTGCTGGCTCTGATTCAGGAGGAGGTGCAGGAATCCAAGCAGACCTAAAAACATTTACAACCCTTGGGGTTTTTGGCATGTCGGCAATAACCTCACTAACAGCGCAAAATACCCAATCCGTACTTGGTATAAAAGATATTCCTGCAGATTTTGTGAAACTCCAAATCGATGCAGTAGTAAAGGATATCGGGGTTGATGCTGCAAAAACCGGAATGCTATCAAACGAGGAGATAATACTTGCTGTAACCGAGAAAATAGAGGAATACGGTATCAACAAGCTGGTAGTGGACCCGGTTATGAGATCAAAAAGCGGTGCTCCGCTCCTTAAAAGCGAAGCGGAGAAGGCCTTAAAACAAAGGCTTCTTCCCCTGGCATTTATAGTCACACCAAATCTGCCTGAGGCAATGGCACTTTCGGAACTAGATATAAACACAGTTAAAGATATGAAAGAAGCAGCCCGAAGGATAAAATCCCTGGGTCCGAGGTATGTGCTTGTTAAAGGTGGACATCTTACGAGCTCACAAGAGGCAATAGACATACTATACGATGGGAAAGAATTCTACGAGTTTAAGGCTCCGAGGATAGAAACAAAAAACACGCACGGTACCGGTTGCACATACTCTGCTGCTATATGCGCATCACTTGCAAAGGGATTTGATGTAGTTGAAGCTGTTAGGGAAGCAAAGATATACGTTACAGAAGCAATAAGAAGCTCTTTTAACCTAGGCAGTGGATACGGTCCTTTAAACCATTTCTGGATCCTTGAAAAACAATAAGGAAGGAGAACAATGGCAAATATAATAGATGGTAAAAAAGTAGCCGAGGAAGTAAAAAAAGAGGTTGCACAGGAAGTTAAAAAACTAAAAGAGGAAACAGGAATAGTACCCGGGCTTGCCGCTGTGCTTGTTGGAAACAACCCTGCTTCTCAGATATACGTAAGAAACAAAAGAAGAGCTTGTGAAGAGGTTCACATATACTCAGAGGAATACAGGCTTCCTGAAGAAACCCCTGAGAGTGAGTTACTCTCTCTTATAGAAAAGCTAAACAGGGATAATAACATACATGGGATACTTGTTCAGCTCCCACTTCCAAAACACATAAACGAAACTAGGATACTAAGAGCTGTATCTCCTTTAAAAGATATAGACGGTTTTCATCCGGAAAATGTAGGCCTTTTAGTAGAGGGAAACCCCAGGTTTATTCCCTGTACTCCCCACGGGATAATAAGGCTTCTTGAGCACTACGGTATTGAAATACAGGGTAAAGAAGCCGTGGTGGTAGGAAGAAGCAACATAGTTGGGAAACCCGCTGCGATTCTTCTCCTGCATCGTCATGCAACGGTTACAATATGTCACTCAAGAACAAGAGAGCTAAAAGAGGTTACCCGCAGAGCAGACATACTTGTAGCCGCAATAGGAAGAGAAAGATTTATCAAAGAGGATATGGTAAAGGAAAATGTGGTGGTAATAGATGTTGGAATTAACAGGTTGCCTGATGGAAAACTCGTAGGAGATGTGGACTTTGAAAACGTCTCTAGGAAGGCTTCCTACATCACACCCGTTCCAGGTGGAGTTGGTCCCATGACTATAGCAATGCTTCTATGGAATACACTCCAATCTGCAAAGAACTCAATTAAGGCAGAGAATTCCACACAATAAGCGTTTATGGATGGTATAGTACTTGCATCTTCCTCACCGAGAAGAAGGGAACTTCTTGAGAAACTGGGAATAGATTTCAGGGTTATACCACCACAGATAGATGAAACCCCTTTTCCTGATGAAACCCCTTACAGTTATGTCCTTCGCATTTCAACGGAAAAAGCCCTTTCTGTATCCAGAAGCCTATCTGGCAACTGGATTGTAATTGGAGCAGATACAACGGTTACAGTGGATGATGAAATACTTGGTAAGCCCGAAGACAAAGAAGAGGCAAGGGTTATCCTTAACAAGCTTTCAGGAAGGGAACATACGGTAATTACAGCGTTTTGCATTGTAAGGTCAAAAGCAGAGATACTACATAAACAGATTGTAGAGAGTAAGGTTAAAATAAAAAGGCTTGAACCCTGGGAGATAGAAGGTTACATTAAAACAGGAGAGCCCATGGATAAGGCCGGTGCCTATGGGATTCAGGGAATAGGAGCTTTTATGATAGAAGAGATACACGGCTCTTACACAAATATAGTTGGACTTCCCCTATCACAACTCATCGATGTTCTTACCAAGCTGGGGGTCCTAAAACTGTTCAGCTGCCAAGATGAGCATTGCTGATAACATAAGAAGCGTACGCGAGAGAATACAGAAAGCAGCACTAAACTCAGGAAGAGATCCCAAAGAGGTAAGATTGATTGCTGTCACAAAGGGAGTTAGCATAGAGAAGATAATAGAAGCAGTACGATGCGGGATAGACACATTTGGGGAAAACTATGCACAGGAATTTAGAAACAAATACGAAGCTATAGAGAAAACCCTTGACAGTAAGGTTAAATGGCACTTTATAGGAAGACTTCAGAGAAACAAGGTAAAGTACCTGCTGGGAAAAGTAGAGGTTATACACTCTCTTGATAGCCTTACAGTTGCGGAGGAAATCAATAAAAGAGCACAGAAACTTGGAAATCTCGTTTCCGTACTCATTGAGGTAAACACAAGCGGGGAAGAACAAAAAGGAGGAATTCCCCCTGACAAGCTAAGAGACTTTCTATACAGAGTAGGGGATTTTCCCAATATAAAGGTTATTGGTCTTATGACAATGCCCCCCTACTTTGATAATCCAGAGCTTACCCGTCCCTACTACAGGAAACTAAGGGAACTAAGAGATGAGCTTCAAAAGCTCTTTCCGGATCTAAGAGAACTCTCAATGGGTATGAGCGTAGACTTTGAAGTCGCAATAGAAGAAGGAGCTACCATGGTAAGAATAGGCACATTAATCTTTGGCCCAAGAAGTGTGTAGCTTTATAACAAATCGAGGTCTTCATATTATTATCATTAGGAGACACAGATGAAGAAGCTAGGATTTATAGGCTCAGGGAACATGGCTGAATCGCTGGTTAAAGGACTGCTAACATCAGGAGTATTTACTAAAGAGCAGATAATCATGAGTGATATCCTTGGGGAAAGGCTACAAACGCTCTCTTCCCTTTACGGGGTTAGCACAACTCAGAAGAATACCGAAGTCGCAAAGCTTTCCGATATTTTGGTACTTGCTGTAAAACCAAACACCATTGGGGAAGTTATAAGAGAGATAAGAGGGTATATAAACCAAAAAAAAATAATTGTATCCATAGCAGCAGGTATCACAACCTCCTTTATTTCCGAGAGAATAAAGAAGAAAGCAAAGATAGTGCGTGTAATGCCAAATACGCCTGCGCTTGTACTCTCAGGAGCTTCAGTTCTATACTGTAGCCCCCTGATAACCCAGGAAGAGAGAGAAGAGGTAAAAAAGATTTTTGAAACCGTAGGTATCGTTTATACCGTAGAAGATGAAAATCTTATAGATGCAGCCACTGGTCTGAGCGGAAGTGGTCCAGCGTTTGTATCAATGTTTATAGAAGCTCTCTCTGACGGAGGAGTTAACATGGGCCTTCCAAGGAATATGGCAATAAAACTTGCTGCTCAAACAGTCTATGGAACCTCAAAAATGATCCTTGAAACCAATCTTCACCCTGCAGAACTTAAGGATCGTGTTGCCTCTCCGGCCGGGACAACCATAGAGGGTATAAGAGAGCTTGAAATAAGGGGATTTAGAGGTAGTGTAATCTCTGCAGTAAAAGCCGCATCAGAGCGGTCAAAAGCCCTGTCAAAGGAGGAGAAGTGATGTTTATTTTGGGAAACCTCTTAATAGCACTATCGGTAGCATTTCACTACCTACTCTATGCATATATGTGGATCATAATAATAAGAGCCCTGATCTCATGGGTTAATCCAGACCCTTATAACCCTATAGTAAGTTTCCTCTACAGACTAACAGAACCTGTTCTCAGATACGCAAGAAGGATAATTCCACCCATAGGTGGTATAGATCTCTCCCCGATTCTAGTATTTGTAATAATCTACTTTCTGGATACGTTTCTCGTTGGTACCATAAGGGAAATAGGATTTAGGCTAAAGATGGGAGCTCTGTAGTGCCAGACGCTACAGGATACTTCATAATCAAAGTGATTGTCCAGCCAAAATCAACCCGAGATGAAATAACGGGTTATGAAAACGAAACACTCAGGGTAAGGGTAACATCTCCTCCTCAGCAGGGTAGGGCAAATGAAAGACTCAGAGAGGTTATAGCAAGAGAATTCAAAATACCAAAATCACAGGTTAAAATATTAAAAGGGGAGAAGACAAGGATAAAGAAGATATTGATTCAGGGTATAACCGAGGATTTATTTAAATCCCATATAGCAAAAATAGCAAAACAACCATAACAGCAATTATGGAAGAGCGGATTCTTTACTTAATTGATGGAAGCTCATATATATTTCGTGCATACCATGCCATAAGGAGCCTTCATACATCGAAGGGCTTTCCCACAAACGCAATTTACGGATTTACCTCAATGATTTTTAGATTTCTAAAAGACTATAATCCAAGGTATGTAGGGGTGGTACTGGATTCAAAGGGTAAGACCTTTAGAGACAACCTGTATCCACTTTACAAAGCAAACAGGGGAGAAGCTCCTGACGACTTAAAAGTACAGATCCCAAAGATACTTGAGATTATAGATGCCTTCAGGATACCAAGGATCCAGGTTGAGGGTTACGAAGCAGATGACGTTATGGGAACGCTGGCAAAAAAAATGGAAGCTAAGGGGGTAAGCGTTGTTCTTGTAACAGGAGATAAAGACTTCTGCCAGCTTGTTTCGGACAAGATAACCCTTCTTGATACAATGCGTAACACCAAAACGGGAATAAAAGAAGTAATAGAGAGATTTGGAGTACCCCCCGATAAGGTAACCGATATCCTAGCCCTTTCAGGAGATACAACAGACAACATACCAGGAATCCACGGAATAGGAAAAAAAACTGCCCTGGAGTTGATAAAAAGCTTTGGTTCACTTGAAGAGCTGCTTAAAAACAAAGACAAACTCCCTCAAAAGCAAAGAGAGCTTATAGAAACGGGAGAAGAAAATGCAATCCTAAGCAAAAAGCTGGTTACGATTAAAACCGATATTCCAATAGACATAGAAGACATTGAGATATTTAAATACGAAGGATTTGATAAAGAAAGATTAAGAAAGATATTTGAGGAACTCGAATTCAGATCCTTACTTCGTGAGCTTGGGAACAGTCCAAAGGAAACCCCCTCTACCCTTTTTCCTCTCGATATGAATCCAGTTTCTTACAGCAACTACAATCTGGTACTTTCCAGAGAAGACCTTGAAAAGGTAATTGAGAAGATAAAAAACACCAAAGAGGTATCAATAGATCTAGAAACATCCTCTCATAACCCAATGCTTGCAGAGATAATAGGTATTGCTCTTTCACCGATCCAACACGAGGCATACTATGTACCTGTGGCCCATAAATCAAGGGCATCTAACCCATTTAAGCAGCTTGATTTAGGATATGTTCTAGAGAGGATAAAACCCATAGTTGAAGATGAGGAAATTAAAAAATTTGGTCAGAATCTTAAATACGAGTACATAGTATTTGAAAGATACGGAATAAAGCTTAAAGGGATATACTGTGATACCATGATTGCAGCACACCTTATTGACTCCTCCAGATTGAACTACAGCCTCGATGACCTTGCAAAGCACTATCTCGGACATAAAACAATTACCTACAGAGAGATTACAGATAGAAGCAGACTACGGTTTGATGAGGTAGAGCTTGAAAAGGCAAAGCTCTACGCATGTGAAGATGCAGATGTAGCAATGATACTGGGAAAGAAGCTTTTACATGAACTTGAGAAATTAAACCTAATGGATGTATACAGAAATATAGAGATAAAGTTTATAGAAGTTCTGGCAAAAATGGAGATAAACGGTGTAAGAATAGATCCCGTACTCCTAAAAGAGCTATCTCAGGAATTCCAAAAACAGCTGGAGAGAATTAGCAGGGAAATATTTGAGGACATAGGTTTTAGATTCAATCTAAACTCCCCAACCCAGTTAAGAGAGGTTCTCTTCGATATTTTAAAACTACCGAGAAAAAAACTAACAAAAACAGGGGAAGCCTCAACCGATGTTGAGGTTTTAACAGAACTTGTTAAATTCCACCACATCCCTCAGAAGATTCTAGAATACAGAGGAATATCCAAACTAAAATCTACCTACGTAGATGCTCTTCCAAAGTTAATAAACCCTAAAACCGGAAGAATACACACCTCTTTCAACCAGGCAGGAACCTCTACCGGAAGGCTAAGCTCCAGCGAGCCCAACCTCCAGAATATTCCGGTTAAAACTCCTGAGGGTAAAAAAATAAGAGAGGCTTTTATCCCTGAAGATGGCTTCCTTATTCTCTCAGCAGACTATTCCCAGATAGAACTGAGACTCCTTGCCCACTTCTCAGAAGACAAAAGCCTTATAGATGCCTTTTTGGCAGGAAGTGACATACACACACGAACTGCATCAGAGATATTTGGGATTTCAGAAGACATTGTATCCCCAGAGATGAGAAGGCTTTCCAAAACAATAAACTTTGGAATCATATACGGTATAAGCCCATTCGGTCTCGCAAAACAGCTTGGTACCTCAAACTCCATAGCAAAAAGCTATATAGAGGAGTACTTTAAACGATACAAAAGAGTAAGGGAATACATAGAGGCATCGATTAAAGAGGCTCAAAAAAAAGGTTATGTTGAAACCATACTTGGTCGTCGTCGTCCAATACCAGAACTGAAGTTAAAAGACAGAACAACAAGGGGTTTTGCAGAACGCACAGCCATAAACACTCCCATACAGGGTTCTGCTGCAGATATAATAAAGATTGCCATGATAAGAATACATGACAGGCTCACCAAGGGCTTTAAATCGCGAATGATACTTCAGGTGCACGATGAGCTCCTGTTTGAGGTACACAAAGATGAGCTTGAAGAAGCAACCAGCACGATAAAGCGGGAGATGGAAGAAGCATGGACGCTTAGGGTTCCACTAAAGGTAGATATAGGAATAGGAAAAAACTGGGCAGAAGCCCACTAGGTATTTTTAGTAAAACCCTTTCCATAACTACCCAAACGTGTTAACATTTTTCCAACAATGAAAAGGGCTTGGATACTATTCTTAATCCTCCTAATCACCTTTAGTTCATATGCCTTTTCGCAAGCCAACCTTTACCACCTAATCCCAAAGGAAGCAGCAAGTAACGGAAAGCTAGGTGTGGTGGTTAAGTCCCTTACCCAGGGGAAAAGCGTATTTGAATACAATTCCGACAAACTTTTTATTCCGGCTTCAAATATCAAGGTAATAACCTCGGTTACTGCCCTTTCACTCCTTAAACCAGACTACAGATTTAAAACCGAGCTCTACTCAGGGGGTGAAATACTAAACGGTATCCTCTATGGTGGACTCTTTATAAAGGGTTATGGGGATCCCACACTTACAACCCAAGACCTTAGCCTTATGGTCTATAAGCTAAAGGAAATGGGCATAAAGGAGATAAGAGGTGGGATCACGGTAGACGACTCCTATTTTGGCCAAGACAGATACGGAAAGGGCTGGAAAAAGCAATGGAGAGGTAATCCATTTTGCCCACCTATAGGTGCACTTACCCTTAACCACAACAAATACAAAGTACATATACGCCCCTCAAAACCAGGAAAAGCTCCGGTTGTAGAGCTAGAACCAAAGGGAACAAGCGTAAACGTAATAAACAACGCCGTAACAGGGGGTAGAAAAAGCACGGTTTTAATAAGACGCCTTGAGGAGGGAAGAACCATACTGATTAAGGGAAGGATTCCACTAAAAGCCTCTCCAGCTGTCTTTGAGGTTACCGTCTCCAATCCCGCAATATACACGGGAAGTGTTTTTAAAAAACTGATTGAGGATTCAGGGATAAAGGTTCAGGGCTTTATAAGCACCGGTGAGACCCCAACCTGGGCAAACAAACTCTACACACACCTCTCTGAGCCCCTTTACACCATAATTAATCAATATAACAAAAACAGCATAAACCTTATAGGGGAAAACCTGTTTAAAACCCTTGGGGCAGAGATACTTGGCCCTCCAGGAACCTGGGAAAAGGGTTCAAAAGTGGTTTCCGATTTTCTAAGAAAGGCAGTTAGTGTAGAGGATGAATTCAACATAGTCGATGGTTCAGGTCTTTCCCTCTTAAACCGGGTTTCCCCCCAAACCATGATAAAGGTTCTTGAATTTGCATACATAAATAAACCCATTTTTTCCGAATTCATATCTTCCCTGCCAATTGGTGGTGTAGATGGAACATTAAAAAGACGATTTAGAATGTCTGAGGTTGAAGGCAGAGTAATTGCAAAGACAGGACATCTAAACAATGTAAACGCACTATCGGGCTATTTGATTACCAAAAAAGGAGAAATCCTTGTGTTTTCAATATTGGCAAATGGACTGGGGTGGAAAGCCGTTGAGTTTCAGAATGCGTTGCTAACTCATCTTGTAGACTGCTGTGAAAGTAGCATTTAAAATCTAAGCTGATCTTATAAAAGCCTCATGGGCAATTCTTCCAAATTCCTCCAGAGACAGGGTTTCAGCCCTTCTTTTCCGGTCTATTTCTGCTGCCTTAAGTATAGCTTCTACCATATCCCTAGGGAAAATGGAGGAAAGGGAGTTGGCCAGTATCTTTCTTCTTGAAGAGAAGGCGGCCTTTACTACTCTTCTAAAAAATCTCTCATCAGGTACATTAACTCTTGGAGATGAAAGTGGAATAAGCTTTAAAACAACCGATTCCACCTTTGGTTGGGGCCAGAAGGCACTGGGAGGCACATGAAGCTTAATTTCGGCATCCATGTATGTCTGAATAAGAACAGAAATTGAGCCATAAGCCTTTGTGCCAGGTGAGGCAACTATCCTTTCTCCAACTTCTTTTTGAACCATCAAAACCATTAGAGAGAAAACTTCTCGCTCATCGAGAAGTTTAATAAGTATGGGAGAAGAAACACTGTATGGTAGATTCGATACAACCTTTAGTTTATTTCCCAGGTAGAACTTCTTAAACTCAATTCCCAGGGCATCTTGATGTACAAGTTCAATATTACCAAAAGGTACTGTAATTTCCTTTAGCTTATCAATAAAACGCGGATCTTTCTCTATTGCAATAACCCTTTTTACCCTCTCTCCTAAAAAGGTTGTAAGAACACCCAGTCCAGCTCCAATCTCTACCACTTCATCCTGACCTGAAAGCTCAGCAATTTCACCTATACGCTCAAGTATCCTGAGGTCTACCAAAAAGCTCTGCCCCAGAGCCTTTTTGGGAACGATACCACGCGACAAAAAAAACTCTCTTGGAGACTCAATCTTTTTCATAGGATTACACAATAGCCCCTAGCTTACCACTTCCTTAAAAGATAAATCTTCGTAGTGAACGATCTTGTTTCTTCCCCGCTTCTTTGCCTCGTAAAGAGCAAGGTCAGCCTTTTCAATTAAAGCATCCTTGGTAGAAGCACTATCAGGGTAAGTAGCTATACCAATACTAAGTGTTATAAAAATCTCTTTACCATCTACATTAAAAGCCCTTTGCTCTACCCTCTGTTTTATTCTCTCTGCAACGAGAAGCGCACCCTTCTTCCCAGTGCTTGGAAGAATAACCGCAAACTCATCTCCTCCGTATCTTACAGGAATATCAACCTTTCTAAGAGACTCAGAGATCCTATCAGCTAGTTGACTTAGGATAACATCACCCAATTTGTGTCCGTAGGTGTCGTTAACATGCTTAAAATTATCCACATCTATAAAAACAAGGGAAAGCTTCTCCTCACACCTATTAGAGTGTGCAAGAAAATGAGAAAGCGCTTCCTGAAAGTATCTGTAGTTGTAAAGACCTGTAAGTCCATCCGTTATAGCAAGCTCCTTTACCTTAAGGTAAACAATAGAGTTTGAGATTGCTTTTGCACTCTCCTGGGCTACTATCCTTGCTATACTTTTTTCTGCATCGTTAAATGGCTTTTTTACCTTTCTCCCTATAAATATGCACCCAATTACACTCTCTACCTCTTTATCCGGATACACCTTAATCTCTTTAAGAGGGTAAATTAGAACAGACCTTATACCGTTTATTCCCAGTGCAAGGTCAAGTTCCTTACCAAAAACGCTTCTGTACTTTTTTCTTGTGGAAATGTCATCAAAACTAAAGTACTCTCCGGTTTCAGATACCAACCCAACGAGCGTATCTTCATGGGGTACCAGCTTCCCTTCGAGATCCTCCCTTCTTTGGCAACCCACGCGCTTTAGAACACTTGCTTTCCCCCTCTCGCCGATAAGGGTTATACAGAACAGATCAGCATCGAAAACCTTTTCAAGTGTGTCCATAATGTGGTCAATAATATTTTCCAGCTCCAGCGTAGTTCCAAGCTTCTTTGTAAACTCATAAAAGGAGTCAAGCTCCCTAGAACTAAGCTGTACCTTCTGTGACAGAAAAGACTCGGTCAATATGTGGGCAATCTGCTTTGATACAAGAGATACAACGAGTTTTTCCTTCTCACCAAAGGCATCTTTCTCTAAGCTGTCAACGACCAGTACACCCATTGTATCGGAAGACCTCGTATCATCCTCGACAACAGGGCTTATAATAAGGGATTCAACAGGAACCTCCCTAGTATAGTATATAAGGTTTTCTCTGCGGTTTCTTATATCGTTTAACGAAACCGGGGTTCTAGTTTTAACCACCCATCCAAAATACCCACTGCGAAAGTGAAGTTTCTGCTCCTTATCTATAAGCTCTTCACTCTTTGAGACAAAATCGAATATCTCAAAAATGTCACCCTCCCCTTTCACATATAGCACTATGCTATGAGGAGATAAAATATCATTTAGCATCCTTATAGAGCCCCTTATCGCATTCCTCTTTTTTAACTCATACTCACTAAGAAGCTCTTTTTCTCCACCTTTCTTATCCAGTACCGGATCCGGACCAATTTCCTGACCCATAGCCTCCCTAAAAGCCGGCATTGACTTCCTATTTCTATTTATCATGTATCCAAGACCGAATGTTGAGATTACAAGCGGAGAGACAGTGTAGAAGATATCACCTAAACCCTCTAAGTCGTTATAGTAAAGAACCGTTTCGGCAACTGAAACAAGAACCACAAACACCAAAGATGCCTGCCAACCAAGGTAAACAAATAAAATGGGGCTGGCTATGTATAAAAACGGGTAAAGAGCCCTTCCCAGTACTTCAAGAGCTACCTCACATGCAAGAGCTAATAAAACAGCAACCTCTACCTTCCTTACAACAGAAGCATGTTCAATTTGCCTTCCGTATCTGTGCAAAAGATAAAAGATAGAGAAGACCAAAAGTCCTAAGGCCAAGCCAGAGGACCAGTTAATGTCTCTAAAACCTCTCTTTAAAACTAAAAACAAAATGGCAAAAGAAAGTACTGTAAGAAAGAAATCATAGATGGAGATTGGAAAACCGAGTTTATTCTTTAAATTTAAATACCTTCTCACCTTCTTTAATCATCCCTAGTTCTTCTCTTGCTACCTTTTCAATAAAGCGTTTATCGTTTTTTAATGCCTCTATCTTTTTCTTAAGCCTTTTGTTCTCCAATTGAAGTTCAAAAATCCTACCTTCTATCCCCTGATTCTCTTTATAAAGAAAATACAATCTTGCAATCTCCTTTACGAACGCATAACTCAAGAATGAAAAAATAAGCACTATGAGTGTGTATCTTAGCAATCTCCTCATTAGAAGACCTAAAAAAGAACTATACCACCAGCTATAAAAGGATTGCTTCTCCTCTCGGTTCCGATAGTTGTAAAGGGGCCATGCCCCGGGTAAACCTTATAGTGGGAAGGCAAAATCATTAGCTTCGTTTTTATAGAACGAATAAGTTCTCGCATTGATGTACCACCTGTTAAATCAACTCTGCCCACACTTCCAGCAAAGAGGGTATCACCTGAGAAGACACTCTCATCGACCAAAAGGCATATACTACCATAAGTATGACCGGGAGTGTGTATTACCTTTGCAGTGTAGCCACCAAACTCTATGCTGTCACCCTCTTCTACATACACATCTATCTCGGGAACATCCACATGACCAAACTCAGGAAAACGCAGAGCAGATTCAGGAAGTGCCAGCAAAACCGGTTCCTCCTTGGGATGCAGATAAAACTTTGCTCCAAGCTCCCTTTTTGCCTTCTCAACACCAGCTGCATGGTCTATATGAGCGTGTGTATTTACAATCTTTGTGATATTAAGTCCAAGCCTCTCTATCTCTTCAAGAACCTCATCCACCTGACTTCCGGGATCTATAAGAATCCCCTCCTTTGTATCCTCATCAGCAACTATGTAGGAGTTTGTAAGGAAAGAACCACCAGGTATGCACCTTATTATCATATTCTACCCCAGTTAATTAATCGTATCTAATTGTAAAGTCCAAAAACTCACCTGTTGCAGGTTCCCATACCACTTCGACACGGGTTACACGAGCGTGCTTTGGACCAATGTGGCACCAGCTTATTAGCTTTTCAAGCTCTTCTCTATCCCCTTCAGCTACAATTTCCACCGTACCATCAGACCTATTTCTTACCCATCCAGTAAGTCCAAGTTCCCTTGCCTTCTCCTCTGCTGATGCCCTAAAGAAAACTCCCTGAACTCTACCGTAAACCACAATATGCGCTCGCTCTTTACCCATACCTCAAGCTCAGATTACCAAAGTGAAGAGTTTGTGTCAAATGTTTTTACCTAAAACTTGATAGATTATATTAAACCATTAAAGTATTATATTAAAATCATGTTGACACCCAAATTCCTAGGTTGTATTTTGTTTAAGGTATAGAGCATGTGTGAATACAAAGCCTGGTTTCAGTGTATAAATGAGGAATGCGGTGAAACATACCAGCTAAATGAAATAGTTTACCGCTGCAGGAGATGCGGAGAGCTTCTTGAGGTAGTTCACGACCTAGATAAGCTTAGAAAAAAAACACCTGAAGAATGGAAAAAACTCTTTGACGATCGCTACAGAAGACAAGTATGGCCATATGGAAGCTCTGTCTGGGGCAAGAAAGAGTGGGTTTGTCCATACGTTGAAGACCACAACGTGGTATCAATGTATGAGGGAGCAACGAATGTCTTCTGGGCAGAACGTTTTGGAAAACAGGTAGGAATAGAGGATCTGTGGATAAAGATGTGTGGTAACAGCCACACAGGGTCTTTTAAAGACCTTGGGATGACCGTTCTTGTATCTGTTGTCAAACAGATGATAGCAGATGGCATGCACATCCCGGCTGTAGCCTGTGCATCCACAGGGGATACATCAGCCGCACTTGCAGCATACTGTGCAGCAGCAGGAATAAGAGCAATTGTGTTTCTTCCAAAAAATAAGGTCTCAGTTGCCCAGCTTGTTCAGCCGCTTTCAAACGGTGCCCTTGTACTTTCCCTGGATACGGACTTTGACGGCTGTATGGAAATGGTTCAGAAGATATGCACAGAGCACAACATATACCTTGCAAACTCCATGAACTCCCTTCGCATTGAAGGGCAAAAAACCGTAAGTATAGAGATATGTCAGCAGTTTGACTGGGAGGTTCCAGATTGGGTAATCATACCCGGTGGAAACCTTGGAAACATATCTGCACTGGGAAAGGGCTTTCTCATAATGTATGAACTCGGTCTTATAAAAAAGCTACCAAGACTAGTCTGTGCTCAGGCACAAAACGCAAACCCCCTTTACCTTAGCTACTTAAACGGTTTTAAAGAGTTTCATCCCGTAAAGGCAAAGAAAACCCTTGCAAGTGCAATTCAGATAGGAAACCCGGTAAGTGTGAAAAAGGCAATAAAGATACTAAAGATGTTTGACGGTATAGTGGAGCAGGCAAGCGAAGATGAACTTGCAAATGCTGCTGCACTTGTTGACAGAACCGGCACTTTTAACTGCCCTCACACAGGAGTAGCAATTGCAGTTTTCTTAAAGCTTCTAAACAGAAAGGTATTCAATCCAAAAGACAGGATAGTAATCATATCCACTGCCCACGGGCTTAAGTTTGTGGAGTTTAAAATTGGATACCATCAGGGAACACTTGAAGGGGTAAAATCAAGGTATGCAAATACCCCAATAGAACTTCCACCTGATCTTAAAGCGGTAAAAAGGGCCATTTTTGAGAATATAGAGATGGAATCGTGAGCTAGTACAATCCAGAACAGATAACCACTTTACCATCAGTCCCTTAGTTCTTTACCAGTTAACTTTAGAAACACATCCTCCAAGTTTGAACGGCGATGAAGAACCTCAATATCCTTTATAGAAAATAGCCTCCTACCTATTTCATCTCCATTGTTAGAGTAGATATAAATCGTATCACCAGCTTTTTCAAAACTAAACTCCAGCCCCCTAAGGGCTTTAAGAAAACCTTCATCCTCAACATGCCTTATTTCAAATACGTCTTTTCCTGCATACCTTTCTATAAGTTCCTGTGGAGGGCCCTCAACGAGTATCTTTCCAAGATCCATAACTGCCACCCTATCACAGAGTTGTTCTGCCTCTTCCATGTAGTGGGTTGTAAGAATCATTGTAACCCCCTGCCTCTTTAGCTCTCTTATGCGCTGCCATATAAGGTGTCTTGCCTGAGGGTCAAGCCCGGTGGTAGGTTCATCAAGAACTAGAAGCCTTGGGTTGTTAATAAGCGCCCTTGCAATTACAAGTCGCCTTTGCATTCCACCGGAAAGCTTGGTTACCTGCTCTTTTCTCCTTTCGTCGATGCTAAGGAACCTGAGCAACTCCATTGCCCTCTCCCTTGCCACTTTTTTAGGTATATCGTAGTATCTTGAGTATACAAGCAGGTTTTCTATAACATCCAGGTCAGGGTCCAGATTGTTTTCCTGAGGAGCAACCCCTACCATAGACTTTATCTCCCTTCCATACCTTCTTACATCTAGCCCAAACACCTTAAGAACACCGGAGGTAACAGGGATACGGCAGTAAATCATCCGGATCGCCGTTGTTTTCCCGGCCCCATTTGGACCAAGAAAACCATAGCACTCTCCCTCTCTTACGTAAAAAGAGATCCCATCAACTGCACGGATTGAACCAAACTCCTTTGACAGATCCTCAGCAAAAACTACAGCCTCACAGGTCATGTAAAAATAATACCCAGAAAAAAAATTTGGGCTATGGATTAATTTGTATTAATCCATAGCCCAAAGAACCAATTTAAAAGAGACTTTAGGACTTTAACTTCCAAACCTTATAATCAGATCCAGAAGGAAACCTACGTTTGCAAAATCCGTTACCTCATCACTACCAAAGGGAATCTGTATACCTGCTCCCAGACTCATTATCTGACCACCAAATCTTACACCCGGGGTAAGATACCCTCCGGTTATGTTATCATCAAACGAAGTAGATGAAGCAAGAAGCAGTTCAAGTAAGAACGAGGTCGAAAAAGGAAGGGGAAGTTCAGGGGTTATGCTACCTGTAGCTCCGTATTTCAGGATAAGCTCCGTATTATCTCCCTCAACCTCATCGGCATCGGTAAGCACATCGGCATCGAAGTTGGCCTGAAGTGCAAACATACCACTGCTTAGCCCAAGAACAAGATAGGGTTTCAGAGTTACGGCATCGTCTACAAAATAGGAAAAATCCCTAAAATAGCTACGTGCAGCCTGTGCTCCAAAATCGTTACTTGTGGTAGGAACTATAAGCTCAAATCCACCGGTAAGGATAGCATTATCAAGGTTTAGTAAAGCCACCTTTCCCCCAATACCTATGTTTCCGAAATCGTAATCGTCTTCATCCCCCGGGCCAAAGTTTGTTACACCTGCAAACGGAAACTTGACATAAACACCCAGAAGGTTCTGGTATATATTGATATCGGCTCTAATCATATTCATAAACAGTGCCCCTGAACCATCCAAATCCACAACCTCACCGTTTAATCTTATCCCGGTAATCGAGTAGGGATGCTCAAGAAAAAAAGAATAAGGGATATTTGCGCCTGCAGCTTTTGTATCCTTTGTTGTGATGAAAGATAAAACCAGCAGAAAGGCTAACAGGCTCTTTAAACACAAACTACCTCCTCTACCTTTGCTCATCTCTCCTTGCCTCCTTTATTGAAAAATTTAACCTAGGCTGATTTTATACAATTTAGACCCATGTTTCAAGAATACCCTGCTTTGAATATCTAAAAAGATAGTTTATCTTTAAGTACATATGAGAGAGAAACTGAAAGGATTGTATGTAATTACCGACAAAAAACTCATTCCCAGAGAAAGGTTTATAGAAACCGTAGAAAAGGCTATAAAAGGTGGAGCAAACATAGTTCAGTTAAGGGAAAAGGACACACCTCCAGAGGAGGTAATCTCTTTAGGAAGAGAACTCCTCAAACTCACAAGAAAATACGGCATTCCTCTTATCGTAAATGACTCGCCTGAGATAGCAAAGGAAATAGGAGCAGATGGAGTTCACCTTGGAGAAACTGACCCCTCTATATCCTACAGTAGAAGGGTTCTTGGAAGCAAGGCCATAATAGGGGTTTCCTGCTACGGAAGCATCGAAAGAGGAGAGAAGGCTGAAAAAGAAGGTGCCGACTACGTAGCGTTTGGGACACCCTTTTTTACACCCACAAAACCTGACAGAAAACCTACTCCGCTTGAGACTCTGGTTGAGGCTAAAAGGCGGATTAAAAGCATACCTGTTTTTGCAATTGGTGGCATAACACCTGAAAACGCACATACCATAGTCAAAACAGGAGTGGATGGTATTGCGGTAATAACGGGGGTGTTTGGCTCACCAGACCCAGAAGGAGCAGCCCGTGCACTGTCGAGTCTGTTTAGAGATTAAACAGATCCGAGAAATCAGTTCCTTTCCTCTTGGTTTTTATTCTCTCCGCAAGGGCGTGTGCTACAATAGGTAGAGCGATTGTAGCATCACAGTAACACTGAACGAACTTTCCCTGAGGAGATTCTTTTCCCCAAGATACGGCCTCTTCAAAAGTACAACCAGAGAGACCTCCCCACTGAGGAGAATCCGTTGTTATCTGAACCGCATACTTATGCGGATAGTAGGTTTCATCTGTACTGCTGCGTTTAAGCCCCCCTTCTCTATTCGGTATCTGCCTATCCTTGTATAGCAGGTCACCGGTTACAGCAAAAAGCTGAATAAAATCCTTTGGAACTCCCCCTCCTATGTATATTACCCCAGTGTTTTTTACCCTCTCTCCAAGGCTCATAAACTCAACGTAATCCTTTATCGCATCAATGGTAAGACTAAAACCGCGGCTTTTTGCAATTAAAGCAGCATCGCCATAGGGACTATCAGCTATAGCAGGACAAAACACAGGAACCTTCTTTTCTGCCGCAACGGCAACAATACTTCTTATCTTCTTCTTCAACAACCATTTGCCAAATAGATACAAAAATTCCCTCGAGGAGTACTTATACTCCTCATCGAGTGTCTGTATAAAATCTGCAATCAGCTCTGTCATCTCCAGATAGTCAGACTCCTTTCCGTATACATCGTAGTACCTGTTATAACCAGCTTTAAAAAGCTCTTCGTTGTTAACCAAAGGGTCCCCCTGCCAGTAGCTATACCCCATAGCCTCTACTATGTCCTCTGAGATGTTTGCTCCAGTTGGCACCAGAATATCTACAAACCTGTTTTCTATCAGCCAATTAATTATCTTCCACTGTCCGGTAGTAGAGAGAGAACCGGCGTAACCAAGAAGAATTGTGGTGTCTTTATCCCTTATCATCTCCTCCATAACCTCAACAACCCTTGCCAGGCTCCTTCCCTGAAAACCGGTACGTGACATATCTTCTAGTAACTTGGATACGGTTTTAGGGGCCTTTACCTCTATGGCTTTAACCTTTTGAGTAAGAAGGTTGTTCTTTTCCTCCGTTTTCTTAGCTTTATACAATCTTGCACCTCCAAAAAAAATTTTTCATAGGTTCTAAAATTTTGGGAAAAGTGAAGATACCACAGAACCTTAAAAGGTCAAACTTGCAAAACCCTATACAACTATACCTATACAACTATATTAACCAGTTTTTTAGGAACCACTATTACCTTCTTTATCTCCTTTCCGGCTATATAGCTCTTTACCCTTTCATCCGAAAACGCAGCCCTTTTCACTTCATCCTCATCAGCCTCCGAGTCCATAACAATCTGACCCCTTACTCTACCGTTTACCTGAATCACAATGGTTATTGACTCACTCTCTATGAGCTTACCATCCCACTCAAGCCATGGTTTATCAACTAGAGTCTCTCTGTATCCAACCAGCTCCCATAGCTCCTCCGATATATGTGGAGCCATAGGATACAGAAGGCGAATTATCGTTTCTACAGATTCCCTTAAAACCGGCACATCTTCCTCTCCCTTTATTTCAAACCTGGAAGTGCTGTTAAGAAGCTCCATAATAGCTGCAATTGCTGTATTAAACTGAAACCTCTCCAGATCCAGGGTAACTTTTCTTATCGTTTTATGAACCTTAATTAAAAGCTCCCTTGCAGAATCAGAAACCGAATTTGGATCAGGTCTTACACCTTTAAAACTCTCTATCCTTGAGAGAGAATCAGTAACAAGACGCCAGACACGGTTTAAGAACCTAAAAGCCCCTTCTATACCTTCATCACTCCAGTCAAGATCCTTTTCAACAGGTGCAGCAAAAAGCATAAACACCCGCACCGTATCTGCTCCGTACCTATTAATCATGTCATCGGGATCAACCACATTACCCAAGGACTTTGACATCTTTGCCCCATCCTTTATAACCATTCCCTGGGTAAGAAGGCTGGAAAACGGCTCATCAAGTTCACACATGCCAAGGTCCCTTAGAACCTTTGTAAAAAACCTTGCATAGAGCAGGTGTAATATAGCATGTTCGATACCACCTATATACTGGTCAACAGGAAGCCAGTATCTTATCTTTTCCTGGTCAAACATTCCCCTGTCAAAGTTCGGAGATACATACCTGAGAAAATACCAGGAAGATTCAACAAAGGTATCCATTGTATCCGTCTCTCTTCTGGCAGGTTCTTTGCACTTTGGACAGGTAGTTTTTACAAAGCTCTCAAGCTTTGCAAGAGGGGATCCACCTCTTCCCGTAAACTCTACATTTAAAGGAAGCTCTACAGGAAGTTTGTCATCAGGAACAGGAACGATACCACACCTATCACAGTAGATAACAGGTATAGGGGCACCCCAATACCTCTGACGAGATATTCCCCAGTCTCTTAGTCTGTAGTTTACCTTCCTTTTACCTATTCCCTTCGATTCTATGTACTCTATGATCTTTTCTTTTCCCACCTCAGAAGGAAGTCCTGAGAACTCTCCTGAATTAACCATAATTCCTGGTTCTTCATAGGCAGCCCTCATACTCTCCGGATTTAATTCCTCTTTCTCAGGTTTAATTACAACCCTTATAGGCAAACCGTATTCCCTTGCAAATTCAAAGTCCCTTTGGTCATGAGCTGGAACACACATTATTACTCCGGTTCCATACTCCATAAGTACGAAGTTGGCAACATAGATTGGTATGGTTTCACCAGTAAGAGGGTTTAGACAGTAACTTCCGGTAAAAACACCTTCCTTCTTTAGCCCCTCAGCCAGTCTCTCAACATTACTCTGTTTTTTTATCCTGTTTATGAAATCAAGAGCCTCTCTCTCCTGTGATCTGCCCTTTACAAGCCTTTCCGCTAAAGGGTGCTCAGGAGCAATACAGACAAAAGTTGCACCAAATATGGTATCTGGTCGTGTGGTAAAAATACGCAGAGCACCTATTCCATCAACTGGCTCTATAAGGGGAAAATCAATCTCTGCTCCTACACTTTTACCTATCCAGTTTCTCTGCATTGTAAGGACGCGCTCAGGCCATTTTCCCCTTAGCTTCTCAATGCCCTCAAGTAATTCCTCAGCATAATCGGTTATTCTGAAAAACCAACCTTCCATCTCTTTTGACTCAACCCTTGATTTACACCTCCAGCACCTTCCCTCCTCCACCTGTTCATTTGCAAGAACCGTTTCACAGGAAGGACACCAGTTTACGACAGAAGACTTCCTATAGGCAAGACCACGCTCTAACATTCTTACAAAAACCATCTGCTCCCACTTATAGTAGGATGGATCACACGTTGTTATCTCTCTTCTCCAATCATAACTAAACCCAAGTCTCTTAAGCTGTTGTCTCATCTGAGAAATGTTTTCGTATGTCCATTTTGCGGGGTGAACTCCATGCTGAATAGCTGCGTTCTCAGCAGGAAGCCCAAACGCATCCCACCCTATAGGATGTAGCACGTTGTAGCCCTTTGCTCTTTTGTAACGTGCTATAACGTCTCCTATGGTATAATTTCGTACATGTCCCATATGTATCCTTCCAGAAGGATAGGGAAACATCTCAAGCACATAGTACTTCTTCTTCTCTGGATCCTCAGAAACGTTGTAAACCCCTCTTTCTTCCCAGATTCTCTGCCACTTCTCCTCAATCTCCTGCGGATTGTATCCCTTCATAACAAGATATAGATTAACTCCCTTAGAATATATTCAGTGCGCTATTATTTTAAATTAACCCTTACCCTCTTTCAAATTCCCTACGGTTAAAAAGCTGGTTTTTAGGCCACATATAGGTTATATTAACACTACCTGTAGCCACAATGAGTAGAGAGACAGGGTTAGAAGAGATTTTAAAAGAGCTAAGAAAATACCTTGAGTTTCAGAAAAACCTTGGGCTTGAAACACTGATAATGAGAAAGAAAAGAGAAGATAAAGATAAAAGCAGAGCCGAACAAGAGAAAAATCCTCTAACCGATCAGGGGAAAAACATAATAAAGGTTCAGGAACAGTTAAGCATATTTGACACAACCAGGAAACCAACTCTTGAAGAGATTCGTGAAGAAATCGGGGATTGCACAAGGTGTAAGCTTCACAGGTGGAGGACAAATATTGTTTTTGGAGAGGGAAACCCAAATGCAAGGATAGTTTTTGTTGGCGAAGGCCCGGGTGAAGAAGAGGACAAACAGGGAAGACCATTTGTAGGCAAAGCTGGACAACTCTTAAACAAGATTTTAAACGCAATGGGACTTAAGAGATCAGATGTCTATATATGCAATGTTGTAAAATGCCGTCCTCCGGGAAATAGAACCCCAGAACCAGATGAAATAGGAACCTGTGAGCAGTTTCTATTCAAACAGATAAAGGCAATAGAACCAGACATAATAGTCTGTCTGGGAAACGTTGCTGCTCAAACCATTCTCAGGACAAAAGACAAACTCGGAAACCTGCGGGGAAGATTCCACTATTACGGAAAGGCAAAGGTTATGGCCACATACCATCCTGCTGCCCTCCTACGCAACCCAAATCTAAAGAAACTCCTGTGGGAAGATATGCAGCTTGTTATCAAGGAACTAAACCTTTCCGCACCGGAGAAGCAGTAATCATATATGGTAAATAGACATTGGTACCCTCTGTCTTCTTGCACTTCCGGTTCTATAAGCAGCTTTTATCACCTCTGTTGCTACAGCCTTTACAACCTTCTTGTTAAATATGCTGGGAATTATATACTCCTCCGAAAGCTCTTTTGGAGCTACAATGGATGCAATTGCCCTTGCAGCCGCAATCTTCATCTCATCGTTTATCTCCCTAGCCCTACAGTCAAGTACCCCTCTAAAAAGACCAGGGAAACAAAGGGCATTGTTAATCTGGTTTGGATAATCTGACCTTCCGGTAGCAATAATCCTTGCATAGGGTTGAGCCTCCTCCGGCATAATCTCAGGTATAGGATTTGCCAGAGCAAACACTATAGGGTCCCTATTCATCTTACGTATATACTCAGGTTTAAGAACACCACCAACAGATACTCCTATAAATACATCTGCCCCCTCTATGACACTGGACAGATCACCCTTAAGGTTCTCAGGATTTGTATGCTCAGCATACCACATCTTTACAGGATCCATACCCTCTTTCATCCCCCTGTAGATAGCCCCATATATATCACACCCTATTATGTTCCTTACACCAGCAGTAAGGAGAAGCTTTGTGGTACCAACACCCGCAGCACCAACCCCAGCTATAACAACCTTTATCTGGTCAAGCTCCTTCTTCACTATCCTAAGGGCATTAAAAAGAGCAGCAAGCACAACCACCGCAGTACAGTGTTGATCATCGTGAATCACAGGAATCTCAAGCTCCCTTTTTAACCTCTCCTCTATCTCAAAACACCTTGGAGAAGATATGTCCTCAAGGTTTATCCCACCAAAAACAGGAGATATTACCTTTACTGTCCTTATTATCTCCTCTACATCCTTTGTGGCTAAACATATTGGAAAGGCATCAACATCTGCAAACTCCTTAAATATCATTGCCTTTCCTTCCATTACAGGGAGTGCAGCCTCAGGTCCAATATCTCCCAGCCCAAGAACCGCAGAACCATCGGTTACTATAGCAACCGTGTTTTTCTTTATTGTAAGCTGAAAAACCTTTCTTGGGTCTTTATGTATTGCCATTGAAACCCTGGCTACCCCAGGTGTATAGGCCATGGACAGATTGTACCTGTTTTCAAGGGGAATCTTACTCTTTATCTGGATCTTTCCCCCTATATGGAGAAGAAAGGTTCTGTCCGAAACCCCAGCAATCTCTAGCCCCTTAACCTTCTTGAGGTGATCAATAAGCTGTTGACCATGCTCCTCATTCTTTACCTTTACAGTTATATCCCTTATAATCTTATCCCTCTGAAAACCAACAAGGTCTATAGCACCTATATCTCCACCAGCCTCCCCTATAGCAGTTGTAACCCTGCCAAGCATACCAACCTCATTCTGAATGATACAGCGAATAATCAAAGTATAGCCAGGACTTGGCTTAACTAAATCTGTGGGAGGAACTATCTTGGGATCTTCCATATAAAAACTTAAGTTTTAGTATACTGTAAGGAAAAGGTGTGGTCAAACGAAAGAGACTTTATTATCTTAACAAGACAGGTTCAATCCCTAGTCTTAGCGGATCGAACCTGTCTTTAGATCCGGAATTAATCACACTTTGAGAATCCACAGTTCTTGCAGTTTATGCATCCCTGCTCAAACGCAAGGGCACGGCTACCACAATCAGGGCATCTCTCAAAACCTACATCAACCCTTCTTGTTTTTGCTCCAACCCCATCACCAGAGTCGGAAACAAAATGTTTCTTTAACACCAAGGCTATCGCATCGGGAATAGACATTATAAGCTTTCCATCAGCAAATACCGGGGAAGCACCCCCTATCCCCTCTAACTGCTCTACAACCTCTCTTACACTTATACCTGATCTGAGAGCAAGAGAGGCCAGACGACCAATAGCCTCAGCATCGGCCATAGTTGTGTATCCGGATTTACCAATCTGAACAAAGACCTCAAAAGGTCTTCCCTCGTAGAGATTAACCGTAACGTAGAGATTTCCATAACCCGTTTTTACAACCTCAGTAAATCCCTCAAGGTACTGTGGTCGCTTAAGTGGTTTAACCTCTGGTATAGGAGAGGAAAATTCTACGGGATTAGAGCGGGTTTCCTTGTTGTCATCACCCCTCTTTGGCTTTGGAGCTTCTTCCTTCTTTCTTGCTTTCTCTGTTAAAAGAATACCCTCACGAGAACCCTCCCTGTATACGGTTATACTCTTACATCCAAGCTTCCAGGCAAGAAAATAAATCTTTTCAACCTCCTCAGGGGTTATGTCTGAGGGAAGGTTTACGGTGCTCGATATACAGGAATCAATGTGTTTTTGTATAGCAGCTTGCATACGAACCCGCATCTCAGGCTCTATCTGATGAGCCGTTACAAATATGGGGGGAAGATTCCTCTCATCTTTGATTCCAAACCGCTCCATATACTCAGCAACAAGGGGATGATAGACTTTAAACTCCTCCTGAGAAAGCGAGTTAGAACGCCTGTAGTACGAAAGGGCAAATATAGGCTCAATCCCGCTGGTAGTCCCAGCAAGTATAGAGCCGCTTCCTACAGGTGGAACGGTAAGGATACAGGCATTTCTGAGTCCTTGTTTCCTTATCTTTTCCCTTATGCGCTCATCCACGGTTTTTAAGAACGGACGTGAGAGGTGAAGTTCAGGATCAAATGCGGGGAAACTTCCCTTTTCAGCGGCAAGGTCAGAACTTGCTTCATAAACAAGGTTCTTTATGTATTCAAACATCTTGTCTGCAAACTGTATTGCCTCATTTGTGTCGTATTTCAGGTTAAGTTTTGCAAGCATATCTCCAAAGCCTGTAAAACCCACACCGATTCGACGAGAGTTCTGAGAGGAATCTCTCTGAGCCTTAAGAGGGTGCTTCTCTACGTTGTAATCAAGCACGTTGTCAAGAAACCTAACAGCAAATCTAAGAGCACGTTCAAGACTCTCCCACTCAATAGAGGCATGTTCGGTAAATGCATCTTTAACAAACAGAGAGAGATTGATATTTCCAAGACAGCAGTTTCCATAGTCCTCAAGAGCCTGCTCACTACATGGGTTGAACCCGTGGATCTCCATTCCGTTGTACTCTGTTGGGGAAAACCTCTTTACGGCATCCCAAAATATCACACCTGGCTCAGCAGATGCCCATGCAGATCTGACAAGTTTCTTCCAAAGTTCTCTAGCTCTTACCTTTTTTGTAACCCTCACTCTATCGTTCTCAAATTTGAGTTCAAAATCCCTATCCTCCTCAACAGCTTTCATAAACTCATCAGTTACCTTAACCGATATATTTGCAAACCTAACTTTTGTTCTCTCTGGGTCGTTTTTTATGTCTATAAAATCCAAAACATCCGGATGTGTTACATCTATCGTTATCATAAGCGCACCCCGCCTACCAGCCTGACCAATCGTCCCTGTTGTGGTTGAGAACAGCTCCATAAAAGAAACTGCTCCTGTAGAGTATATCGCAGAGTTATTAACAGGTGCACCTTTGGGCCTTAAAACAGATATGTCAGTTCCAACACCACCCCCAAATGAATAGGTTCTTGCTGCCTCTTTACACCACTCAAATATTGCCTCTATTGAATCCTCCTTGATGGGTATAAAATAACAGTTAAGAAGGGTGGCTCTTCTTTTCTGCCCTGCTCCAAAAAGGATTCTACCTCCAGGAATGAATCTAAAATCGGAAAGGAGCCAATAAAAATTCTCTTCCCACTCGCGCCTAAGTTTCTGGGTCTTCTCGGTGGAAGCAATCTCTCTTGCAACCCTACGCCACATCTCATCAGGGGTCTTCTCAACAATCCTTCCGGTTTCATCACGTAAAGCATACTTTTCATAAAACACCCTTGCACGAAGTTCATCCCCACCAAAAGCACTTATTGTTTCCTGTGGTATCTCCATAATCCCATCCTTGGGGATCATATACTCCCCGCAAGAGTCCTCCTCACCCAAACCCTGCTCCTCTGATAGTCTGTTTTCCAGATTATCTACAGTTGATAATTTTTCCGAATCCATCTCTCTATCCTCCTCTTCTGTTATATGTTGTATTCTTTTTGGATTGAAACACAATATATAGTAGTTGTCAAGTGATTTTTTTTAGATTCTTATTCCGTTGTGTTAATATATTAAAGGCTTAAGCTTAAAAAGCCAGTTTAGAGATGCGGATAAAATGAAAGACTACTATAGGATCCTAGAAGTCAACGAACGTGCAACCCAGCAGCAGATAAAAGAAGCCTATCGCAAGCTTGCTTTTAAGTACCACCCTGACCGTAACAGAAACAACCCCTCGGCTGTTGAAAAGATGAAGGAGATAAATGAAGCCTACTCCGTACTTAGCGATCCTGAGAAAAGAAAGCAATACGATGCACTAAGAGCACAGTATGGTTCCTCGGGATATGAAAGGTTCAGGCAGAGATACTCTGATGAGGATATATTTAGGGGCTCTGATATAAACCGTATATTTGATGAGTTTGCCAAGGCCTTTGGATTTCGAAGTGCTGATGATATATTCAGAGATATATACGGCTCAAGATACAGGAGGTTTGAGTTTGGATCTCCTGGTTTTTTTGCTCGAGGTTTTTTCATCTTTACCATTCCCTACAGGGAAAAGCCTCACAGATCCCCCCGACGGGAAAAGAACCAGGCTGAGGCAGGGATTTCCCGGTTATCGGATTTGCTAAAAAAGGCAATAGAGTACACTAAAAAGATAACCGATGTAGCAAATCCATCAGATGAAACCGACCTACATGATGTAGTACACCTCACACCTGAGCAGGCTCACATAGGAGGCGAACTAATTTATCAGCACAGGGGAGCCGATGGAAAACTAAAAGAGATAGCGATAAAGATTCCTCCTGGAATCAGAGATGGCCAGGTACTCAGGCTAAAGGGTCTTGGAAAAAGAAAGAGTGATGGAAGCCAGGTTGGGGATCTATACCTTAAAGTTAAGGTACAGGCTCCACTTTACTCAAGACTTAAACACTATGTAGACAAACTCGTAATTCAAGGGAGGGAGATACTATGGAAGAAATAAAAACAGCTTTTGAGATCGCCATGGAAAAGGCTGCAGAGATAGGAGAGCCAACAAAAGAAGAGAGAGAGAAGATAAAAGCCCAGGAGAGACTAAACTCAATACTTGCTAGGTTCAACAAGGAAGAAATAGACGCCAATGAACTCTGGAAGTTATTGAAGGAAGAAGGCAAAGAAGAGATATTTAAAGAGGCCCAAAAAAGGCTTATAGAGTCCTTAAGGTTAAAAGACAGCCTGCATGAAACCCAAAGAAAAAGGGAAGGGATACTGGCCATAGAAACCCTTAAAGAGGACAAAAAGATCCCAGAGGTTGAAGCACTTCTTAACACCCTTCAGGAAATTCAAAAAAGATACGATGAGGAGATGAAGATGGCCTATAACAACTTTAGAATTCAAGTTGAGAGAAATCCTGAACTGAGGATAAGAGAGATTCAACAACAGGACACCAAAATAGTGGTTCAACTTTCGGTTGAAGATGCAATAGAGCAACTCCCAGAGTGGCGGTATTTCCTCTCAGAGCTTAACACAAGATACGAGAGCAAATTTCAAGAAATTCTAAACAGGCTCCTAGAAGTCATAAAGTAGTTTTAAAGCTTGTGTGAAATCATCTCACTTGGCATGCCCCAGAAGTATCCCTGACCGTAATCTATTTTAAATTCCCTGAGTATATCCACTACCTCCTTACTTTCCACACCCTCAGCAATAACCTTTTTACCAAGAGCATGAGCAATCATGGTAAAGGCCTCTACTATCTTATAGTTGGTACTATCCGTATGCATATTCCATACGAGGGACTTATCGATCTTTACATAGCTAACAGGAAGAGTGCGAAGGGAATGGAAAGAAGAAACACCAATTCCAAAATCGTCTATAGCAAAAAGGCAACCTACTTGTCTTAGCTGCCTCATCCACAGTTTGGTTTTTTCCAGGTCTCCTGCGGTAACAATCTCACTAACCTCAAACACCAAACGATCTAGGATATTATCCTCCTTAAGAAAGCGCTCTTTAATGAAGTCAACAAGATAAGCGTTACCAAGACTTGAGCGTGAAAGGTTCACAAAGAACTTAGCCCCGGGGTGTGTTGATGAGAGCAAATCAAGGACAATCTCAAGCATCCAGAGATCTATTCCCGGCATCAGGCCAAAGCTCTCAGCAACACGTATAAAAGCATCTGGTGAAATGATTTGCCCGCTTTCATCTCTTAGCCTAAGAAGAACCTCAAAGTGTTCTGTTTCTCCGCTATCGATGTTAACTATGGGCTGGTAGTAAAGCAGGAATCTGTTCTCAGAAAGGGCATTCTTTACTAAATTAGCCCATCTTGTAGCCCCAGCAAGCTTGGAATGGCTATCGCCTGTAAACTCACTTACCATGATACGGTTTTTTCCCATTTCCTTTGCCCTGTACAGGGTAGAATCGGTTAGATTTAAAACAGCCTGCACATCCATACTGCCATCAATGATAAAAACCCCTATGCTTACTGTGAACTCAAATACGTGGTTATCCAGGAGGAATTTAAAACCCTTGAGTTCATCGTATATACGATTAGCAAAAGACTTTGCTGACTCTACTGAGGAGTTCTCCATAAGAATAGCAAACTCGTCTCCACCAAACCTGGTTAAGAGACAATTTGAATCCATCTTGTCCTGCAGAAATCTTGCCAGATTAACCAAAAGCCTGTCTCCAGCAATATGTCCAAGCGTATCGTTTATCAACTTAAAATCGTCAAGGTCAAGGAGGATAAGAGCACTTTTCTCGCCAAACCTGGCACGCTCTATAGCATCAGATAAACGTCCCTCAAGGACACGTCTATTTGGAAGACCGGTTAGAAAATCGTGCTCCGCAAGGTGTCGAATTCTTGTTTCTTGATACTTGTAATCAGTAATGTCATCACACACAATAAGGATAACCTGATTTCCTTTATCGTCACGGACAGATTGAGCATACTCCCTAACCCATATCAACCTCCCATCGCTGCAGAGTTTCCTAAGCTCCCAGCTAAAAACCTCATTTGGTTTGGATAAACATAGCTTTAGTTGTTCCCTAACCTTTTCTCTATCCTCCTCGTAAAAAATATCCAAAATTGATCTACCAACCAGTTCCTTGGTCGTAAATCCAAGATGCTTTACCCCGAACCGATTTACCGAGATAATCTTTCCGGTTGCATCCAAGGTAAAGTACATAGAGGGACTGTTCTCATATAAGAATTTATACCTGTATTCGCTGTCCTTTAAGGCTCTTTTACTTTTCACTAAATCCTTTACAACCTTTGCCTTAACTATAGCCACCCCTATTTGATTTCCTAGGGATACCAGAAAATCATACTCCTGTTGAGTAAACGAATGTTTTTTAATACTTGCAAAATGCACTACCCCTATTGTGCCTCTATCTAGCTTTACAGGTATAGAGAGAAGCGTACGTATACCAAGGAACCTGCCAGCAAGACCAAGCTTTGAATACAAAACAGAGACGTTTTTAAAATACACTGTCTCCCCCTTGTTAATTACGTACCACGTAATTCCCCTGCCATATGGAATACGGCCTGCTCTTTTTAGATACTCTTTTGAGAACCCACTGTAAACATGCAATACAGCTTCCTTTTTTCTTTTTTTTCCCTCAACCAGATAGACTCCAAAGATGTCTATAAAGTCAATTCCCTTTATGATCTCCAAAACCGTCTTGTAGGTGTATCTGAGCTCAACAGAGCTATTAACCGTATGGGAAATTACCCCCAGAATAGAGAGAACCGTATTTCTCGATTTTAGCTCCTCTACCTGCTCTACCTTTGCTAGAAGCATTGCCATTTGCTTACCTAGGGTTGAAATGAGAGCTATATCCTCGCTATCAAATCTGCTGTTACTAAATACAAGCAAAACACCTCTTACCTTATTCTCTAGAAGTACCGGAATTCCTAAGACCCATCTGTTACTTAACTCTTTGAAACAAAAGCCAGTCTCAAACCCCTTCTCAATGTCTTTTATAAAGAGGGTTTTTCCAGTATCTGCAACCCTCCATATAAACCCGTTGTCATAAGGTATAACACCCATCTTTTCCCCCCAGACCCTAGGTAAGTTAACATACGCTCTTAACACCGCACCCTGTCCTTTTTTATCATCTACAGAGTATATTGCGGCTGAGTTGACCTTTTTGAGCTTTAAAAGGCAACCAAGAAAAACGCTGTATACCTCCTGCAAACTGGAAGATATGGAAACAGATTCGATAAACTCACAGAGTACTTCCAAAGCGTTATCTTCTTTCTTTACAATATAGCTGTTCACAATATATATCCCCTTTTAAAATACCTCTCAGTTACGAACAAGAAGTATCTCTTAATTTAAAAAGAGAAAATTTCTCTTTTACTATCTCAGGAGATTATAATCTAGCATGATTACAAATACAATAAATATGCTTGACTAAAAATTTTTAATATGATAAATAGGTAAAAATTATGATAGTAGGGATACCTGCTGAGAGTTACCCTGATGAACAGAGGGTTGCTGTTGTTCCCTCTTCCGTTCCTGAACTTACCAAGTCAGGATTAGAGGTAATAGTAGAGAAAGGAGCAGGGGAAAAAGCTGGCTTTCCAGATAATGAATACGAAAAGAAAGGGGCAAACATTGTATCCGAAAGAAGGCAGCTCTTTTTAAAATCCGACATCATACTTAGGATACATGTAATAGGAGAAAATACCTACCACAACGAACTTGAGTTATTCCAGCCCGGCCAGGTAGTAATAGGACTCCTAAATCCACTTACAAGACCTGAACTCTCCAGGGAGCTAGCGCAAAGAAACATTACAGCTTTTGCCTTAGAACTACTTCCCCGCATAACCCGTGCTCAACCTATGGATGTTCTTAGCTCAATGGCCACCATTGCAGGGTATAAGGCTGTCCTAATAGCTGCAAACGCTCTTAAAAAGATGTTTCCCATGATGATTACAGCCGCTGGGACAATAACACCAGCCAAAGTATTTGTAATTGGAGCGGGTGTTGCTGGACTACAAGCAATAGCAACATCAAAGCGCCTAGGTGCTGTAGTACAGGCCTATGACATAAGGCCATCCGTAAAGGAACAGGTACAGAGCCTAGGGGCAAAGTTTGTGGAACTCGGTCTGGAAACCAAAGAGGCTGAAGCATCCAGTGGTTACGCACGTGATATGGGTGAAGATTTTTACAGGCGTCAGAGAGAGATGATAAATAACATAGTTGCCGAAAGCGACGTTGTGATAACAACAGCATCCATTCCAGGGAGAAGGGCGCCGGTTTTGATCACAAAGGATATGATATACAACATGAAGCCGGGGTCCGTAATAGTTGATATGGCCGCAGAAACAGGAGGTAACTGTGAGGTTACAAAGCCGGGGGAAAAGATAGAGCTAAATGGGGTTACCATTTTGGGACCTATAAATCTTGCTTCAACCGTTCCCTTTCATGCAAGCAGCATGTACTCAAGAAACATAACGGCTTTTGTTAAGAACTTGCTAAGAAACGGCAAGTTAAACATAAACTTGGAAGACCCAATTATTCACGACACACTGGTTACCCAAGGTGGAGAGGTTGTAAACCCAGTAGTGCGTACTCTGCTTGGATTACCGACTAAATCACCTGAGGGTAAAGATACTCAATAATAAAGGAGGGGGATTATGGAAGCCTTTGTATCCGCCTTAACGATTTTTGTGCTGGCACTGTTTGTGGGATTTGAGGTAATAAGTAAAGTGCCACCACTTCTTCACACTCCTCTTATGTCCGGGGCAAATGCCATATCAGGCATAACCCTTGTAGGAACGCTTGTAACATCGGGTATGAAGCTTACAACGTTTACCACAATATTGGGTCTTGCAGCCGTAATAATGGCAACGGCTAATGTGGTAGGGGGATTTCTTGTAACGCACCGAATGTTAGAGATGTTTCACACCAAGAAAGAGGTTAAGTAAAGATGCCAAGAGAGTATATAAACCTCTTTTACCTTGTTGCCTCCGTGTGCTTTATTTTAGGGTTAAAGTTACTGTCTCATCCACGTACCGCCGTTCGTGGCAACCTCTTGGGGGCCCTGGGGATGCTTATAGCCATTGTGGTTACTCTTCTTGACAGACGCATAATAAGTTACGAAGTAATAATAGCAGGGCTAGTTATAGGCGCACTTATAGGAGCTATAATGGCCTATAAAGCCCCCATGACTGCCATGCCTCAAGTGGTTGCTATATTTAATGGGTTTGGAGGAGGTGCCTCTGCACTTGCAGTTGGAGCTGCCCTTGAGGAAGCACTTAAAGGTGGGTTCATTGAGGAGATAGATATTGTGTTTACAGTCTCTGCTGCAGCTTCCGGACTTATAGGAGGAATTTCTCTTACCGGAAGCGGAGTTGCCTTTGCAAAACTTCAGGGGTTAATTGAAGAACGCCCCATCCTTTTACCGGGAAGACATGCTATAAATTTAGCGCTTTTAATAGTATGCATTGCCCTTAGTGTATGGCTAATTGTAAATCCCGTATTCTCGCTTCCCTACTGGCTTATGGTTATAGTTGCATCTGTTCTGGGCATACTGCTTGTAATACCAATTGGCGGAGCAGATATGCCTGTGGTTATTTCCCTGCTCAATGCTTACTCAGGAATCGCAGCCGCCGGTCACGGTTGGGTTTTAAACAACAGTGTACTTATAATTTCGGGTTCGTTGGTTGGAAGTGCAGGCTTTATACTAACAGCACTCATGTGTAAGGCAATGAATCGCTCACTTGCTAATGTCATGTTTGCAGGTGTGGGGACCATAGTTGCCACCGAATCCGAAAGTGACAGTATATACGCTGGTCGTGTAAAATCAGCCTCTCCTGAAGAGGTTGCAATGTTGCTTGAAGGAGCCAGGAAAGTTATCATAGTGCCAGGCTACGGTATGGCGGTTGCACAAGCCCAGTACCCGATTAAAGACCTTACAGACCTCTTGGAATCCAGAGGTATAGAGGTAAAGTTTGCAATTCATCCTGTAGCCGGACGTATGCCAGGACACATGAATGTTCTGCTTGCAGAGGTTGATATACCTTATGATAAGTTAAAGGAAATGGATGAGATAAACCCAGAATTCAAGGAAACAGATGTGGTTTTGGTAATAGGAGCAAACGATGTGGTAAACCCTCTGGCAAGAAACTCTTCTGATCCATCAAACCCTATTGCCGGCATGCCGATTTTAAACGTGGATGAAGCCCGCTCCGTTGTTGTAATAAAAAGAAGCCTTGCTCCTGGTTTTGCTGGAATTCCCAACCCACTTTTTGCCGCAGATAACTGCCTTATGCTCTTTAGCGATGCGAAAAAAGCTATTATGGATCTGGTAAACGCCCTTAAATCATAGGTGATCCTAACTTATACCCCCCAACAGGAAATTCAGAACAACCCTGTCAACCTCTTCCTGTCTTTCTCTCCAGAACCCGTGTCCTACTCCATCAAACACCTCTAACTGCGCGTTAGGAATCAACTCAGCAAGTTCAATTGAGCGCTTAGGGGAAACGATTAAATCCCGATTCCCTATCATAACAAGGGTTGGACACTTGATCCTGGTTACCAGTTCTCTTGTATCGTGTTTTTCACAGGCAAGGCTCTGTCTAATGTAGCCTCTTATGGATTCCAGGGAATCCTCAACCATTGCTAGAGCTTCCCTTATAGAACCAAGATTCTTTTCTATGTACTCCCTGGTATATCCCCAAAATAAAGCTATAAGCCACACATACTTCATTCCCATTTTTGTTGCAACTTCTCTTCCGATTCTTAGAATCTCATTTCCCACCTCGTCACGTGAAGCAGAGGTGCATGCTAAAACAAGCTTCCTTACCCTGTCGGGATACTTAATGGCAAGCCACTGCGCTATCATCCCCCCCATTGACTTGCCAGCTACGTAAGCAGAATCAATACCCAGAAAATCCAAAAGCCCGGCAGTGTCATCTGCCATAAGCTCTATCGTGTAAGGAACATCTGGTTTATCGGTTCTCCCGGCACCGCGGTTATCAAAAACTATGACCTTAAAATACCTTGAATAAACGGATACCTGGGTAGCCCAGCTCTGTATTTGACTTCCAAGTCCCCCTATAAGGACAAGGGGATACCCCTCACCGTGTATTTCATAGTATATGTTGATATCATTTACCCTTGCATAAGGCATATCCTATTCTCCTCACTTACTCTACTAGCTGCTTCTTTGCTCTTTGCATCTCCAGATACCCTTCAAGGATAAAAACCGCAGCCAGTTTATCAATTACCTTTTTCCTCTTATACCTACTCATATCAGCCTCTAAAAGCACCTTTTCAGCGCAAACCGTAGAGAAAGACTCATCCCAAAACCTAACAGGAACTGAAAAACTCTTCTCAACTAATTTGGCAAATTTAATTATATCTCTTCCTCTCCTTGTAATTTTGCCATCAAACCCATAAGGTATACCAACTAGTATCTCGCAGGGCCTGTACTCTTTTATCAATCTAGCTATCTCCTCTATGTCCTTATCTACCCCTTTTCTTCTTATGGTTTTAACCCCATGGGCGGCAATGCCAAGCTCATCACTTACCGCAACTCCTATTGTTTTTGTTCCAACATCAAGAGCCAGTATTCGCATACAGGTAATTAGTATATCACAGATCAACCCATCTTATAGAGAAATAAACCGCTATAATAGCCCATTGTAAAAGATAAGATTTGGCATTAAACTTTAAGTGAGGGTCAGGTATGGGTTTATATACGAATTATTATCCACCTCCCACATTGGCTACGTTTTTCCTAAGAAGACAGCCTCTAGCAAAGTTAATTCCAATTGATTCATCAGTTCTCCTCTAACACACCCACAAGGGGGAATCTGTATGGATATAGTGGGGAAGATAGTGAGTTTGGTTCTCCTCACAGTGTTTGGAGCAGCCTCGGTTGTTGTTTTTCTTGGTGATTCAGATATATTTCAATCACTTATAAACGAATACGACTCCCACCCGGGTCATGGTGGGAAAAAGACTCTTAATACCCCTTCAAACTACAGTAGAGAACAGATTTTAAAAAACGACTACACCACCATACAATCCCAAATAGAATCACATATACCCTCTCATACCCCAAAACAGCTCTGGACAAATACCTACAACAGGCCCAATAGCTCAGATACATCCAGAAGGCTTGTGGAGGAAAACACATTAAATGAGCTAATAGAGAGTGCAACCTACTGGTATAGGGAATACATACAGACACTCAGATCAGGAGATGAAGAAAAAGCAGAGACAGCTTACAGAAGGTACACAGAATACAAGGAGGCAATAGAGCTTAAGAAATCCCTTGAGGAAAGGAAAAGGTAACGCAACTAGAGTACCAAAAACAGCTTTGTAAGTATGAAATCTCCAATGATTATCAAAACCAGTGAGATAACAACGGTAAAGGTTGTAGCTTTTCCTACTCCCTGAGTTCCCCCTTCGGTGTTTAACCCTATATAACATCCCAGAGTAGAAACTATCAGTCCAAAAAAAACGGTTTTTAAAATACCGCTAAATATATCGGAAACGATTATCCAGCCTACAATGCTTGAGATAAAAAGCCTTGGGGTTATATCAAGCTCAACGTTTGCCATTATCATAGCGCCCAAAATACCAGCCAGGTCAGCGATCAGGGTAAGTAGTGGAAAAGAAACAACGGCTGCTATAAATCTTGGAACAACAAGCTTCTTTATAGGGTCTGCTCCAAGTGCCCTTATAGCATCGATTTGCTCCGTAACCTTCATTGAGCCAATCTCAGCCGTAATGCCAGCTCCAACTCTTCCCCCAACCAGAAGAGATGCAAGTACAGGCCCCAGTTCTCTAACAATTGCAAGTGAGACCACAGGACCAACTAACCCTTTTGCTCCAAATCTGCCAAAGCCATAGGCAAGCTGCACAACCATAACCATTCCTATAGCCATAGCTGAGAGCACCACAATGGGGATAGACTTAAATCCAATCTCGTATACCTGTTCAATCAGAGAATCTAGATTCAAAGGACGTGAAAAACAAAGGCGAAAGGTTCTATAGAGTAAAATCCCTACATCACCAATGCGCTCAATCATAGAGATAAAGAAGTTTCCAATCCCTGAAATAAAGCCCACCATATCCTACTTCTCAAGTATCCTGAATTGTGACACAAATTCCCTAAATTCCTCAATCCCCAAATCAAAGCTCTCTGGCAAGCTAGCATACGTTAAATCGTATACACATCTGTCCTTCTTTAATACAACTATATTAAGCTTAACGTACGTATCTTTTACCTTTCCTCTGTAAACAGCATTAACTGCCCTTTGCCCACTAACGATTACCTCTTCTTTCCTTTCCATCTTCTTATCAGAAAAACCCACAAGAAGGGAATCCACAAGGTTATTAAGAGACTCGTTACCTATTCTTTCATTACATGTTGAGTTTACAGTTATTGTGGCTTTAAGAGCTTCGTTCCAGAAGGCAATGTCACCACCCCTTAAACTTATCCTCTTCCACTCCTCTGAAAGCACTCCAATACTATAGGCTGTATCCCGGGATCTGTAGACCCGGCCTCTAAACTTACCCTCATCCGTATCGGAAGATGCATAGTACCTGGCAAACCTAACCACAGAGCATGAAGTCAGCAAGGAGTAAGCGACAAAAACTATTGTAAAAAAGCATATACTTTTTATTCCATTATTTTTCATTACTTTTAGCAATTTCAAGGAATCCGTAGTTTAGGTTTTCAATCATACTTGAAACCCTGATTAAAGACAAGCATCATATTACCTAATACCGGAAAACCGAGGGAGGTATACAGTGAAACGCGTTAGGATCTACACTACCACCTACTGCCCTTACTGCCGTGCGGCTAAAGCACTTCTTGAGAGCAAAGGTATAGCATACGAGGAAGTTGATCTTACCTGGGATCCAGAAGAGAAAATAAGGGTTATGCACAAAACAGGGTGGAAAACGGTACCCATTATAATCATTGGAGAAAAACTAATAGGGGGATACGAACAACTCAAAGAACTAGAAAGGCTTGGCAAACTGGAGGAACTCCTGGCCTGAGTTCCAGGGGTTATAAACCGTTTGACTCAATACAAACTCTAATTTAACCTAAAAGACTATGAGTGTAAGAACCAGGTTTGCTCCCAGCCCTACAGGTTCACTTCACATTGGAGGGGCAAGAACAGCTATCTTTAACTGGCTTTTTGCAAGGCACCACGGAGGCAGATTCATTCTAAGGATTGAGGATACAGATAGAACAAGGTCTACCGAAGAATCAATAGCTGAAATCATAGATGCAATGAAGTGGCTTGGGCTTGAGTGGGATGAAGGACCCTTTAGGCAATCTGAAAGGCTACACGTATACAAAAGCCACATAGAGAAGCTTTTAGAAGCGGGAAAGGCTTACAGATGCTACTGTACGCAGGAGGAACTAGAGGCCAAGAGGGAAGAGGCTCAAAGACAGGGTAGAGTATACAGATACGATGGTAAATGCAGATACCTAAAATCCCAACCAGCAAATGCCCCATTTACCGTAAGGCTCCTAACACCTGAGGTGGGAACAATAGAGGTTGAGGATCTGATAAGAGGAACCATTGTCTTCGATGCCAAAGATATAGATGACTTTATAATTCAGAAAACGGATGGTTTTCCAACCTATAACTTCGCAGTTGTAGTTGATGATGCTACGATGAGTATAACTCATGTTATAAGAGGAGATGACCACCTGGCCAATACCCCAAAACAGATCCTCATATATAAAGCTCTGGGATACGAACTACCAAAATTTGCTCATGTATCCATGATACTTGGGCCGGATAGAACAAAGCTCAGCAAAAGACACGGAGCTACCTCGGTTATAGCGTACAGGGAAATGGGTTATCTTCCAGAGGCACTGGTAAACTACCTTACCCGCCTGGGGTGGTCTTATGGAGATCAAGAAATATTTAGCAGGGAAGAGCTAATCGAAAAGTTTACACTTGATAACGTTGGAAAATCCCCTGCTGTCTTTAATCCTGAAAAGCTCCTCTGGCTAAATGGATGGTACATAAGAAACAAACCTGTTGAGGAGATAGCAAGGCTTGTGCTTCCTTTCCTTGAAAAAAGAGGAGTAAAAACCACTCTCAACGAAAAGCTAATAAAGGTTGTAAACAGCTTACGAGAAAGGGCAAAAACGCTTAAAGAGCTTGCAGATGCATCCTTATACTTTTTTACCGATGAAATAGAGTACGACGAGTCAGCCAGGAAAAAGTTTCTTACCCCTGAAATTGTTCCTATATTTAGGGACTTAATAGAGAGGCTTTCCTCACTCAGTGACTTTAGCGCTTCCGAACTTCAAAGGGTATTTGGAGAGATAATAGAGCAAAAAGGGCTAAAGCTCGTTCAGGTTGCTCAGCCAGTCAGGGTAGCTCTTACGGGGAAAACCGTAAGTCCGGGAATATTTGAGGTCATGGAGATCCTAGGAAAGGAAAAGGTATTAGAAAGGCTGGAAAGAGCAATTAAGGCTATATCTTTAGAAGGTAAAAATCCCCAGTAACAAAGAATTACTTAATGGGTAAGACTTTCCTTTCTCCTTTATCAAAAAAACTTATCTCAAATCCAGTTGCTGTATCCGTATTCGTATCGTAAACAACAAACGTTGGAGGTATATCTTTTTTATTAATCACATCATAACCCATAACGGTCCCCGGATTTATAAGAAGTGTTTTTCCCAGACGCTCAACCCTGTATAAATGATTGTGACCATAGCAAACCACATCATACCTCTCTGTGCTTGCAATTGCATAAGCAATGCTATCGTAGTGGTTAATGGCAAAACGTTTTCCACCTTCCTTTGCATCAAAAAAGTTGCCACATCGTTTTTCAAAGTTCTTTCTATCTATCAACTCTCCTTCTAACTCCACAAGCTCTGCAAACTCTCCATGCACATAAACGTTTTTATAAACACCAGCCTTCTGGGTGATACGGAATGTATCTCCATCATTATTACCAAACACAATATGAATGGGGCAGTTGGATAGATTCTGAGCCATCAGGTCTATTATAAAAGGTGAACACAGATCACCACAGCAAATAACCGCATCTAACCCCTTAATGCTTTCCACTAAAGTATCCAGATTCCACACATTATCGTGTATATCGGATATTATGGCAATCCGCACCAAAGCACCCCCTATTGATAGGAATAAAAGCCCCGCCCGGTTTTCCTTCCTAGCCAACCAGCACGAACCATTTGACGAAGAAGGTTAGCGGCACGGAATTTTGGATCTCTAAACTCGCGATAGAGTACATCAAGTACATCAAGAGTTACATCAAGCCCTATAAGGTCTATAAGTGCAAGAGGACCAATTGGCTGATTTGTCCCAAGCTTCATAGCCTTGTCTATATCTTCAGGTGTTCCAACCCCCTCTTCAAGAGCAAAAACAGCCTCATTAAGCATGGGCATAAGTATACGGTTTACTATGAACCCTGGAACGTCTTTTGTTTTAACCGGGTCTTTTCCCAAAGCCTTGGCAAAATCATATGCAAACTGAACTGTCTCCTCAGATGTTACAAGGCTCTTTACTACCTCCACAAGCTTCATTATAGGGGCAGGGTTAAAAAAATGCATTCCAACCACCTTATCTGGTCTCCCCGTACTTACAGCCAGTTCCACAATAGGTAAAGAAGAGGTATTTGTTGCAAAAATAACATCCGGACGTGTGCAGGTATCAATTTTCTTAAACGTTTCTTTCTTTACCTCCATGTTTTCAAAAACGGCCTCTATTATAAGGTCAACGTCCTTTAAATCCTCAAAAGACGTTGTTGTCCTTATACGGGATAAGATAGAGATGCTCTCCTGTTCATTTATTTCTCCCTTTTTTACAAATCTGGATAGACTCTTCTGTATGGTATCAATTCCACGCTTAAGCGCAGAATCAGAAATATCTACCAAGATAACCTCTCTTCCACTAGAAGCCACAACCTGAGCAATACCCGAACCCATCGTTCCTGCTCCAATAACCCCCACTTTTTTTACCTCATCCACTTTAAATGGCATTTTAACCTCCTTTAAGAACCAAAATCTGGAAAATATTATACCCATATAACATAACAAAACTACCCTTTAAGGAATCAGTTGCAATTTTCCGCTAAACTTTTGTAAAATAAAATACCCTCATGAAGGTTATAGGACTTACAGGAAATATAGGGTGTGGTAAAAGCGTTGTAGCAAAGATGTTTGAGGAACTTGGAGCAAAAGTAATAGATGCAGACCAGATTGCCAGAATGATAGTGCAGCCCGGAGAGCCTGCCTGGAAAGAGATCGTTGAAAAATTCGGAAAAGGTATATTAAAAGACGATGGAACAATAGACAGACAGAAGTTGGGGAAAATAGTTTTTGAAGACGAAGGGAAGAGAGAAGAACTAAACCAGATTACCCACCCAAGGATAATAGGGAAGATAAGAGAGCTAATAGAAAAATACAGGAGGGAGAACCAAAAAGTCGTAATTGTTGAAGCCGCTCTAATAGTGGAAAAAGGAGGACTTAGGGACATAATAGACGAGCTAATCGTTGTTACCTCAGATGAGGAAACGCAGATAAAGAGACTGGTAGAAGGAAGAGGACTATCAAAAGAAGAAGCAATTTCTAGAATCAAGTCACAGATGCCTGTTGAGGAAAAAGTAAAGCACGCAACCTATGTAATCGATAACTCAGGAAGCCTTGAAGAAACGAGAAAACAGGTTGAGAGAATATGGAAAAACATAGGTTTAGAGTCTTTTGATTAGATACACTTTATTTGGTATAGTTAAGGCTTACCTGACCGAGGTGAAGGAAAAGTACTTGCTAATTCTGTTTCTAAATTGTAGATTGTTGTCGAGGCTAACCAACCAAAGGAGTGGATGAAGTATGAAGGAAAAAATATCACTTCTTGAGCAAAAAGAGAAGGAAGCGGAATCAGGTGGTGGTTTAGATAAGATTCAAAAACAACACGAAATGGGAAAGCTTACTGCGCGCGAGAGAATAAACCTTCTTCTGGATAAGGGTACATTTGTTGAGCTTGATAAGTTTGCAGTACATCGGTGCACCGACTTTAATATGGATAAAAAAAAGTTTCTAGGAGATGGGGTTGTAACCGGTTACGGAAAGATCGACGGTCGTCAGGTGTTTGTGTTTGCACAGGACTTTACAGTTTTTGGTGGATCACTTGGTATGACACATGCAAGAAAAATCTGTAAGATAATGGATCTGGCAATACAGGTTGGAGCCCCCATTATTGGACTTAACGACTCAGGTGGAGCAAGAATACAAGAAGGGGTAGAGAGTCTAGGGGGTTATGGAGAGATATTTCTAAGGAATGTGTTATGTTCGGGTGTTATACCACAAATATCTGCTATAATGGGTCCATGTGCGGGTGGAGCAGTTTACTCACCAGCCATAACGGATTTCATCATAATGGTAAAAAACACAAGCTACATGTTCATTACCGGCCCTGATGTTATAAAGGCCGTAACGCATGAGGAGGTAAACAGGGAAGAGTTGGGTGGTGCAATGGTTCACAACTCAAGAAGTGGGGTAGCTCACTTTGCCACAGAGAACGACAGGGAATGTATTCTTCTTATAAGAGAGTTACTTAGCTTCCTTCCTTCAAACAACATGGAGGATCCCCCAAGAACAGAGTGTAGCGATCCTGTAGATCGCAGGGACATGAAACTCAGAGAGATTGTTCCAGAAAACCCCAATAAACCCTATGATATCAAAGACGTAATAATCAGGGTGGTAGATGATGGATACTTCTTCGAAGTTCAGGAACACTTTGCCAAAAACATAGTTATTGGCTTTGCAAGGCTAAATGGCCGGGTGGTGGGAATCGTAGGAAACCAACCCAACGTTCTTGCAGGCTGTCTTGATATAAATGCCTCTGTAAAGGCTGCCAGATTTGTAAGGTTTTGTGACTGCTTTAATATCCCAATCCTCACCTTTGTTGATGTTCCTGGTTTCTTACCGGGTACTGCACAGGAATGGGATGGAATAATAAAACACGGAGCAAAACTGCTGTATGCATACTGTGAAGCCACTGTACCTAGGGTAACCGTGATAACAAGAAAGGCCTACGGGGGAGCATACGATGTTATGTCCTCAAAGCACATAAGGGGTGATATAAACTTTGCCTATCCAACGGCAGAAATAGCAGTGATGGGACCCGAAGGAGCGGTAAATATAATAGCCAGAAAGGAAATAGAACAGGCTGAAGACCCAGAGGCTGAAAGGGCAAGGCTTGCCACTGAATACAGGAACACGTTTGCAAACCCTTATAGAGCAGCGGAGCTTGGCTACATAGACGAGATAATAAGACCAGAAGATACAAGACCAAGGGTAATAGCGGCCTTTGAGATGTTAGAGGGCAAGAGGCAAACGCTTCCACCAAAAAAGCACGGTAACATACCCCTATAGAAGAGGAAGGGCAGATGTTTGATAAGATCCTTATTGCAAACAGAGGAGAAATAGCCATTAGAATAATAAGGGCCTGTAGGGAATTGGGGATAAAAACGGTTGCTGTCTACTCCGATGCAGATAGGACTTCTCTCCACGTTGCAATGGCAGATGAAGCCTATAATATTGGTCCTCCACCTCCAACAGAGAGCTATCTTTCCATAGAGAAGATAATAAGTGTAGCAAAGCGCTCAGGGGCAGATGCCATACATCCAGGTTACGGTTTTCTCTCGGAGAACCATCTGTTTGCAGAAGCATGTGAAAGAGAAGGTATAGTTTTTATTGGACCATCATCGGAAGCAATCCGGCTTATGGGAGATAAGATAACTGCAAGACGTATTGCCCAGGAAGCAAGGGTTCCACTCGTTCCAGGTTCAGATGGTGCAGTAAGTGATGTTGAAGCTGAGGTAATAGCAAAGAAGATAGGCTATCCTGTTATGATAAAGGCATCGGCAGGTGGAGGTGGTAAGGGGATGAGGCTCGTAAGACGGGAAGAGGATTTTAAGAGCTCACTGCGAATGGCAAGAAGCGAGGCACGTTCCGCCTTTGGTGATGACTCCGTATACATAGAGAAGTTTATAGAACGCCCACGTCATGTAGAGATACAGATAATAGGGGATGCCTATGGCAACATCCTGCATCTTTTTGAGAGAGAGTGCTCTATACAGAGAAGGCATCAAAAGGTTATAGAAGAAGCTCCCTCACCTGCTATAAGCCCACGCACAAGGAAAAGGATGGGAGAAGTTGCAGTGAGGGTTGCAAAAGCAGTGTCTTATAGAGGAGCTGGAACAGTTGAGTTTATTCTGGATCAGAATGAAAACTTCTATTTCCTTGAGATGAACACCCGCATTCAGGTTGAGCATCCGGTAACGGAGATGATAACAGGGTTTGACATAGTAAAATGGATGATAAGAATAGCAGCAGGGGAAAAGCTAACACTTACCCAAGAAGACATATCGATTAGAGGACACGCAATAGAGTGCAGGGTTTATGCCGAGGATCCTGAGAGAAACTTTCTTCCCTCCCCAGGCAAATTGGAATACGTACGTACCCCTGGTGGACCCGGAATAAGAGATGACTCATCGATATACAGTGGGTGCGAAATAACGCCATTTTACGATCCGATGTTATCAAAACTCATTGCCTGGGCAGATACAAGAGAAGAAGCTATAAAGAAGATGAGAAATGCTTTACGGGAATACATAGTGCTTGGGGTTAAAACCAACATTGGATTCCTAAGGAGGGTTATGGAAAATGAGGAATTCATAAAGGGAGAATTTGATACCGGTTTTATAGACAGGCACCCAGAGCTTCTCTCTCCATCTGTTGATACCCAGAACCTAGAGTCTGCCCTTGTTGCTGCAGCCGTTGCAATGAAGGACTCAACAAAGAAGGAGGAAGGAAAAACGGAACAGGGGCCTGTATCCTACTGGAAACTCTTTGGTAGAAAAATTGCAGTAATGAGGAACCAACTAATATGATGTTGACATTTAAGTTTAGGGACCAATTATACAGGATCTCAATGGAAGAGGGGGATCAAACAGAGATAGAAATCGATAACAAAAGAATCCCCTTGGAGTTTAAGAAGATCGACGGGAACTTTTACTCAATAATAGTTGAAGGCAAATCCATTGGCGCTGGCATACTGAGGAAGGGCAGAAACATTCAGGTATTTATAGACGGAGACCTATTTGAATTTGAAGCTATATCCGAGAGGGAAAGGGCAAAAGCAAAGGGAGGTGCTTCGGGCACTCAAGAGATAAAGGCCCCTATGCCAAGCCGTGTGGTAAAGATACTAAAGAAGGAAGACGAAGAGGTGGAAGAAGGGGAGGGAGTAATAGTAATAGAGGCCATGAAAATGGAAAGTGAGCTTAAATCACCCATGGAAGGAAAGATAAGAGAAGTACGGGTAAAAGAAGGGGATACAGTGGAGAGCGGGGTGGTACTTGTTGTTATCTCCTCAAACGAAGTCTCTCAGTAAAAACCTCCCCGAGTAGGTAAAATGTATGCAAAATCCTTAGCATCGGTGATTGCTATCCTCTGGGTTTTTGTTATCTCAGGGTGCAAAGGAGAGGATCAAGCACCTTCCCTAAAAAGCCCTAAAAGGGATACCCTCAGAATCAACATAGGAGCAGAACCTCCTACCCTTGACTGGTCTCTTGCAACGGATAGCACCTCCTACACCATACTTATAAACATAATGGAAGGACTTACAAGGTTTGGGAAAGACTACAAGCCTGAGCCAGCACTAGCGGAAAGATGGGAGATAAGTGAAGACGGAAAAACCATTGTTTTCTTTCTGAGAAAAAACGTATACTGGACAGATGGAAAACCACTTAGGGCCCAGGACTTTGAGTACTCATGGAAGCGCCTTCTTGATCCAAAAACCGGTGCAGATTACGCTTACTTCCTCTACGATATAGAGGGAGCAAAAGAGTATAACACTGGTAAGTACAAAGACCCCGAGAAGGTTGCGGTAAAGGCTATAGATGACCACAGGCTCCTTGTAAGGTTAAAAAGACCAGCTTCTTATTTTCTCAGTCTCCTAACCTTTATGTCAACCTTTCCAATGAGAAAAGACATAGTAGAGACATACGGGGTAAGATGGACAGAACCTAAAAACATTGTTACTCTCGGGCCTTTTATACTCTCTACATGGCGCCACCATGAAAAAATAGTACTTAAGAGAAATCCAACATACTGGGGAGAGAAACCAAGGATCAGAGAAGTTGAGATGATAATGAATGAAAATCCAACCTCAGTGCTTGCACTGTATGAAAACGGGGAGCTTGATTTCGTTGATGGTAGAGGAATACCCGTACTTGAGGTACCAAGACTCAGGCTTTCTCTAGAATTTAAGGAGGTTCCTCAATTTAGAGGAAACTACATAGGGTTTAACGTAAGAAAGCACCCTTTTAACAATTCCCTTGTAAGACGTGCTTTCTCGGCTGCAATAGACAGAGTAAGCATCACCGAGCTTATTCAGGGAGCTGGAATCCCGGCAACCTCATGGATTCCAAAAGGGATGCTGGGATACGCACCGGATATAGGCATAGGTTTTGATCCCGAGAAAGCAAAAAACTGGCTTAGTGAAGCCGGATATCCAGAAGGCAAAGGGTTTCCAAAAGTAAAGTTTCTTTATCCAGACGTTGGAAACAACAGAATAATAGCCGAAGCACTACAGAGTATGTGGAAAAGATACCTAGGTGTTGAAGTCGAGCTTGAAAATCAGGAATGGAAGGTCTATCTAAGCACACTTGATACAAACCCTCCTCATGTTTTTCGCGCTGGATGGGGTGCAGACTTTCCAGATCCCCACAATTTTATGAACCTATTTGAATGTGAAAGTGGCAATAACGAAACGGGATGGTGCAACCCAGCATACGATAACTTGGTGGAAAAGGCAGCAGAGGAAAAAGACCCTTCTAAAAGAATCTTTCTATACAGGGAAGCTCAGAAGATACTTACCGAAATAGATGTTCCAATAGCTCCTATATTTATCTCAGTCCAGCAGTGTCTTATCAAACCATATGTAAAGGGCCTAGAGCCCGACCCTCTTGGCCTTATTCTGCTTAGCAGGGTCTACCTAACAAACAACCAGTAATTCTTTATTTTCCTTCCCTAATGCTTCGCCTTCTTATAAAAGCTGGAATCTCAAAATCATCCCCTACCACACCGGTATCGATCTTGCTTGCTATCCTGTTGATCTGCGAGATGGATTCGACCTTTGAGCTTCCCTGGATACCAGTAGCGATTACGGTAATCCGCACAGCATCCTTCATCGAATCATCAAACACAAGACCAAAGATGAGATTGACATCTTCATGTGCACGCTCTTTTATATAGTTACAGGCCTCATTTAGCTCCTCTATACCAAAGTCAGGGGAAGCGGTAACGTTAAGAAGTATACCCCTTGCTCCATCTATAGATATATCCTCTAGAAGCGGGCTTGTAATTGCTGCCTCTGCAGCTTCTATTGCTCTATGTGCTCCCTCTGCATATCCAGTCCCCATCAATGCCTTTCCACCGTTTTCACTCATTATTGTCTTTACATCAGCAAAGTCTACGTTTATGTATCCAGTTCCTATTATTATGTCAGAAATACCCCTTACCGCCTGATAAAGTACCTCATCCGCTTTCTTAAACGCCTCAAGTATGCTTATTTTGTGCACGCTTGCTAGACGGTCATTTGGAATTATTATGAGGGTGTCAACTTCCTTCTCCAAACTCTCTATCCCCTCAATTGCCTGTTTGTTTCTTCTTGGACCCTCAAACGTAAAGGGTTTTGTTACAACCCCAACCGTAAGAGCCCCAAGCTCTTTGGCAGCCTGAGCTACAATCGGAGAGGCACCGGTTCCAGTACCCCCTCCCATACCTGCTGTGATAAAAACCATATCGGCCCCCTCAAGTGCCTCTGAGATCTTAGCCTGATCCTCTAAAGCAGCTTCCCTACCAAGCAACGGATTTCCACCTGAGCCAAGTCCTTTTGTGGCCCTAGAGCCTATCTGGATCTTTGTTGATGCACGGGATTTTTTCAAATCCTGAACATCGGTGTTTACCACTATAAACTCTATGCCATTTAGTCCTTTCTCTATCATGGTGTTTACAGCGTTTCCTCCAGCCCCTCCAACACCGATCACCTTAATCCTTGCCTTTTGTTCTACTGTTACCTCTTCTAGTTCAAAGTTTGCCATAGTATCTCCCCTCCTCCTTAAATTAATTCTTCTATCTTTTAAAAGAATTCACGAAACCAATTCTTCATACTGTCAAACACCTTCTTAAAGATGTTCTCATCACGAATTCTTATCTTTTTATCCCCCTTATACCTCATCCCGTAAAGAACAAGCCCTACCCCCGTAGAGTAAATTGGGTTTGCAATAATATCACTTAAACCACCAACCTGAGAAGGCATCCCCAATCTTACCGGCATACCTAAAACCTTTTCTGCCAGCTCGACGGTACCTTCCATTATCACGGTTCCTCCGGTGATTACAGCACCTGCAGGAACCAATCTATCATATCCTGATTTTACTATCTCCCTTCTTACAAGGCTGAAGATCTCCTCCATTCTGGGCTCTATTATCATAGCAAGTTCCCTGCGGGAAATAACCCTTGGACGCCTTCCACCAACACTTGTTACCTCTATCTTTTCATCGGGTGGAACCAGATCCACCATAGCACAACCGTATTTCTCCTTCAACCTCTTTGCCTCCGCTAAAGAGGTTGAAAGCCCAAGCGCTATGTCCCTATCCACGTGATCTCCACCAAGTGTCAGATTCTCCGTACACCTTATGCTTCCCCCAGCAAATATTGCGATATCCGTCGTTCCCCCACCACAGTCAATAAGCACAACCCCTATCTCCCTTTCATCAGGTGTTAGCACAGCTTCATTTGAGGCAAGCTGTTCAAGGACTATGTCTGCAACATCCATACCAGCACGATGAATGCACTTTACCAAGTTCTGAGCAGCTGTTACCTGACCTGTAACTATGTGTACTTTTGCCTCAAGCTTAACACCGTATATCCCCACAGGGTCTTTAATTCCTCCCTGACCATCGACTATAAACTCCTGGGGAATTACATGCAGGATTTCCCTATCTACCGGAATAAGAAGCGCACTTGCAGATTCAATTACACGTTCTATATCCCGCTTTGTAACCTCCCGATTCCTAAGGGTTATCATTCCGTGCCCGCTTATACCCTTTATATGCCCTCCAGCAATCCCTGCAAAAACCGTTCTTATCTCACATCCAGCCATATGTTCAGCTTCCTGAACCGCACTCTTTATTGATTGAACTGTATTCTCGATGTTAACCACTATCCCCCTTTTAAGCCCATAAGATGGATGAGACCCAACCCCAATTATATCTACCCCTTCATTTGTGACCTCTCCAACCACTGCACATACCTTTGTAGTTCCAACATCTAGACCCACAATGAGCTCAGGTTCCTTGGTCATATTACTCTCCTACACATGCATATAAGACCTTAAAATTTGAAACTAACCACACCCATTTTATCCGAACTCACATTTATGTACTCTTCAATAAGGTTCATCTGCCTTATTTTGACTATTAACTGCTCTACCCTATACCACTTCTTTGCCACATCACCCTCGCCAAAATCGATTCGTCTTTTGTCATTTGTAAAAACGGTGATCCCATAGAGTGGATCCAGATTAACCTCAGAAATCTCATCCCATCCAAGCACCCTGCTTTTTAAAGAAAGATTTAAAAGCTCAATAGCCTCCCCTAAGAGTTCAGGCTCATCAATACCTTCACCTATAAGAAGTGGAAAATCAAGACCGTCTTTAAAATTTGCCCTTCCAAGCCTTTTTCCGTTTTTATCAACGTAGAGCAATTCACCCTCTTCACTCAGAGCAAGACAAAAAGGCTCTTTCTCCTCCACCTCTATAACAACCTTACCAGGGAAAACCCTCTCCAGTCGAACATCTTTTATCCAGTGACTCTCAAGTATCTCCCTTCTTACCCTATCCTCCAGAAAAAGAAGTGTACTCTTTCCCTTAATAAGCCCTGATCTCTTTAGTATCTCTCTTTGGGATACCCTCTTATTTCCCTTAACCTCTATTTGACTTACGGTAAGAAAACCCATATACAGGACTATGTAAAAAACCACACTACCTGTGACAACTATGTATACGGGGAAAATAAATATAGCTCTTGAATTTCTTTTCTTTTTCAATCCTTAACCTTACCTACAATTTTTATTTCAGGCTCAAGTTCGATACCTCTTCTCTTAAGAGCCTCTTCTCTTGCTATATCTATTAAAGCCAAAACATCTGAGGCCCTTGCATTTGCCAAATTAACTATAAAATTTGCATGAATCTCGGAAAACTTTGCCCCTCCAATCCTAAATCCCTTAAACCCAAGCTCATCCAGAAGCTTACCAGCAGGAATCTCAGGAGGATTCTTAAACACAGACCCACAATTGGACATCGTTATCGGCTGTGTTTTGCTTCTTCTCTCAAGATAGTCCTTTACCCTCCTCTTTATTTCCTCTCTATCACCGGGTTTTAAAACAAAAGTTGCCTTTGTTACAATACCACCCTCTGGAAGATGACTCTTTCTGTACTCAAACTTTATCTCATCCCTTGATAAAACCACTTCCCTACCTTCTAACCATACCCACACCCTCTCAACCACATCTTTTATCTCCCCACCATTTGCCCCGGCATTCATAAAAACCCCTCCCCCTACTGTCCCAGGAATACCTGCAGCAAACTCAAAACCTGAAAGCCCAGCCCTAATTGACATGTTAAGGATAGAACCCAAAACCGCTCCTGCCTCAGCAACAACCACTCCATCATCCAATACCTCTATACCTCGCATCATTTTGGTGCTTACCACTACCCCTTGTATCCCCTCATCATGAACCAAAGTATTTGATCCACCACCCAGCACCATCCAGGGAACAGCCACAGAAGAAAGGAGGTTTAGCACCTGCACAAACTGCAAATGGTTTCTGGGGTAAACAATCAAATCGGCTACACCACCCACACGCAGAGAAGTGTACCTATCCATCGGGAAATTTTGTAGGTAATAACAACCAAGCCTCTTAAGTTCCTCAATCACCTTCTTCATGGTATCTCTTTGAGTATCCTCTCTCCCACTATCCATACGTTTCCAGCACCAAGGGTAAGAACTATATCACCGGCTTTTATTAAATCCACAACCCCATACACAACCTCATCCATACTACCCGCATAAAAAACCTGTTTGTATCCCTCTTGCTTCATTACCTGAACCAGTCTTTCCGAGGTTACCCCCTCGATTGGAGACTCTCCTGCAGGATATATATCCAGAACAAAAACCAAATCCGCGTCTCCAAAGACCTTTACAAACTCCTCAAATAAAAGGTGAGTCCTTGTATATCTATGAGGCTGGAAGATTACCACCAGCCTTTTTTCCGGAAAAGACTCCTTTAGAGTACCCAAGGTTGCCTTTATTTCCTGAGGATGGTGGCCGTAATCGTCTATAACCAAAACCCCCCTTTTTTCACCCTTTACCTGCAGTCTTCTCTCTATACCCCTAAACTCCTCGAGTCCACCTCGTATACTTTCAAACTCCATTCCAAGCTCCATACCAACCGCAAAAGAAGCAAGGGCATTTAGGGCATTGTGCCTTCCTGGAATCCCTAACCTTACATTCCCAAGGAAATCTCCTTTATAGAAAACTTTAAAATCGGTTTCAAAGCCTCGACTTTTTACATCTCTAGCTATGAAATCACAGTCTGAGGAAAAGCCATATGTTACAAACCTCTTCTTAAAGCCCCCTTCCACAAGAGACCTTGAAACACAACAATCAGCACATATAACAGCAAGTCCATAGAAGGGTATCTTATTTAGGAACTCAGAGAAGGCCATTTTTAGGTTCTCAATGCCTCTGTAGTAATCCAAGTGCTCTCTGTCTATGTTGGTTACAACAGCTATCACGGGAGAGAGCATTAAAAAAGAGCCATCGCTTTCATCTGCTTCAACCACCATAAAGCTTCCGTTTCCAAGATGTGCATTTGTACCAAGAGTCCTTACCCTTCCTCCAACAACAATGGTTGGATCAAACCCACCGAAACCAAGTACAGTTGAGATCATAGAGGTAACCGTAGTTTTCCCATGACTTCCAGCAATAGCTATACCGTACTTAAGCCTCATAAGCTCCGAAAGCATCTCAGCCCTTGGGATAACGGGAATCTTTCGGCTGTGAGCAGCTACTACCTCCGGATTATCCTTACCTATAGCCGAAGATACAACCACCACGTCTGAATCCCCTATGTTTTCCTCTCTGTGACCTATAAAAACGGTTGCCCCTAAACACCTAAGTCTCTCTACGGTTTCACTAACCCTTATATCAGAACCGGTAACTGTATAACCCATGTTAAGTAACAGCTCGGCTATTCCGCTCATCCCTATTCCGCCTATTCCCACGAAGTGAATCTTCTTAATTCTTCCGTACATCTTGGTAAACTCCCAGTATGGTGTAAATCTCATTAACTATTAGACCTGCTGCATCGGGTCTACCCAGCCTCTTTGCCTTAAGTCCCATTTCCCTAAGTTTATCCCAGTGAAGTATTTTATCCAGCACCTCGGCTATCTTCTCAGGAACCGCATCCTTATCCTCTATAACCACTGCTGCTCCTTCCTTTTCAAGGGTTCTTGCATTCTCCAGCTGGTGGTTGTGCACTGAAAAAGGGTATGGTATGAGGATTGAGGCTATTCCTATTGCAGTTATCTCAGCAATGGTCCCCGCACCTGCTCTTCCTATAACAAGATCCGCACGTCTGTAAGCATCATTCATATCCTCTATAAAAGAAACAACCTCTGCCCTGATACCAAACCATTCGTAGGTTTTCCTTACATCCTCAACGCCTCTTTCCCCCGTTTGATGGATTAAGTATACGTTGCGTCTTCCCAATAAACCCACAGCCTTTGGCACAGATTGGTTAAGCGTTTTGGCCCCTTGGCTTCCACCAAAAACCAATATCACAAATACATCCTTTGGACTAGCATAATCCTTCTGTATTGTTAACAGGCTACTTCGTATAGGATTGCCAGTTACCACCGTTTTCCGATTGGGGAAAAAAGCAAGGTTTCTTTCAAAAGAAACAAATATCCTTTTTGCAAGTACCGAAAGAATTCTGTTTGTAATCCCCGGAATTGCATTCTGTTCGCAGATTGCGGTTGGAATCCGAAGCAAAAAAGCTGCAGCAACAACCGGTCCTGAAACGTATCCTCCAACACCTACAACAAGATCAGGTTTAAACCTTCTTAGAAGCCCTAAGGACTCAAAAAAACCCCTAAAAGCCAAAACCACTCCCCTTATGCTTTCCTTAAAACCCTTACCAACAACACCGGAAGAGCTTATAAACTCAATGGGGTAGCTACCATTTTTAAACACCTTGCTTTCTATCCCTCTTTTTGTTCCCACAAATAAAACCCTGTTTCCAGGGTCTCTTCGCAGTATCTCCTCACCTATAGAGATGGCCGGAAAGACGTGTCCTCCACTTCCTCCTCCAGCAATAACTATTCTCATTTTATACCCGCTCTTGAAACACTAAGTATCATACCGACTGCACCGAGACTGCTTATAAGTGATGTTCCCCCGTAGCTTATAAAAGGCAGAGTAAGTCCTTTTGTGGGAAACAATCCCACAGCAACAGCCATATTGGTTCCCGCTTGAATACCTATAAGAAGGGTGCAACCAAAAACCAAGTAGCAACCAAAAACGTCCGGAGCATTAAGTGCAACCTTAAGACAGCGGAACACAAAGAACACAAATCCGGATACAATTAAGAGGACCCCTATAAAACCGAGTTCCTCACCGATTATGGAGAATATAAAATCTGTATGAGCCTGAGGGAGGAAAAACAGTTTCTGAGAGCTATCACCAAGTCCACTTCCCCAAAACCCCCCCAAACCAAATGCAACAAAGGACTGTATGGATTGATAGCCTGAGCCCAAGGGGTCTTTCCAGGGATCTATAAAGGATAGAACTCTACTCATTCTGTAACCTTCCGTCAACACAGCCAGAGCAAGAAATGCAAGAGAAAACACCCCCAGTATAACAAGATACTTTACCTTTGCCTCCCCTATAAAAAGCATCCCAAATAGGGAAACAACCAGTATAGTTGCCGTTCCAAAATCTGGCTCAAGTAGAATTAATGCCACATATAAGCCAGCCATTAAGATATGAGATATACAACCTACCCAGAAGGTATCCATTTTATCCCTTTTCTTTGCAAGTGAGTGAGCAAGATAGATAATCAGCAAAAACTTTGCAACCTCAGAAGGTTGAAAGGTTATAAAACCAATGTCCATCCATCTTCTTGCACCACTTACATCCTTGCCAATACCCGGAATAAGCACAAGCACAAGCAAGAAAAGACCCGCTACGTACATGGGATATGCAAATCTTCTGAGAACCCTGTAGTCAATAAACATTAAACCTACCATTCCAACGAGACCGATAAAAAGGTAAACGATATGATGCTTTAGAAAGTAACTCTGATCACCAAACTTCTCCAGAGCATAAACGGAACTTGTGCTATAGACCATTAGCATACCCATAGCGGAAAGAAAAAAAACAGACACTACAATCCCCAGGTCGTATCCTTTAGCCCTGTTTTTGATATCTCCATACACCTTCTTTAAATCTCCTCCCTCTTTCTTCATAAGAACTAAACATATCAAAACTGGAACACGCAGGAGAGAAAAGAACCGTATCACCTCTAGACGAATTTGAGATTGCTATCTCTATTGCTTCCTCAAGTGAAGAAGCAATATGGGTTTTAACACTATCACCCAGTTCCTTTTGCATCTGAAACTTTGACTCCCCAATAAGGATAAGAACCTTTACCTTCCTAGCTACCTCATCTCTTAGCATGCTGTAGTCAACCCCTTTATCCTTTCCACCAGCTATTAGAATCACAGAGCCAGAAAAACTCTGAAGTGCCCTAAGGGTTGCTCCGGGACTTGTCGCTTTTGAGTCATTAAAGAACCGTACACCGTTAAACTCACCCACAAACTCTATCCTGTGAGGAAGAGGAGAAAAACCCACAATTTCCCTCTCTATGATTTCAGGATCGCATCCCATAATCCTTGTTGAAGCTATAGCGGCCATTGCATTTTCCAGATTGTGAGCTCCAACAAGCTTCATCTCTCTTAAATCGTACATCTCTTCCCCAAAGCGTACAAAGATACCATCAAAGAATACCCCCTTATCCGTAGAGGTAAATCCAAAAGGTAGCTTTCTGGATTTAATTTCAGGCATGTAGCTTCTAATATAGAAGTCATCAAAGTTATACACAGACCAGTCATCCTCTGTTTGGTTTGCAAAAAGCTTAAACTTAGACTCCATGTACTCCTCAAAGCTAGCATGATGATCCAAGTGATTGGGAGATATGTTAAGAATAACCCCGATAAAAGGTTTAAATGTTACGGTACCCTGAAGTTGAAAGCTACTTAGCTCCAAAACCAAAACATCGAAGTCCTCATCCCGCTCTGCAATCTGAATTAAAGGAGTCCCGATATTTGCTCCCAAAAAAACCCTTTTCCCACTTGCTTCCAAAATCCTGGCTACAAGCGTTGAAGTGGTGGTTTTACCGTTTGAACCAGTAATACCAATAATTGGCTTTTTTACGTATCTAAAAGCAAACTCAACCTCACTTATTACCTCTACCCCGTTTTTTATTGCCTCTTCCACAAGAGGCAATCCAAACGGCACACCCGGACTGAGAATTATTGTATCTGCCCAGAGGAAGCTCTCTCTTGAGTGTTTTCCCGTTTCTATATATACACCATCCCTCTTAAGTTCTCTTACCTCATCCGGGAGTTTTTCAAGGGGCAAGATATCACTTGCTCGGACACAGGCTTCTTTCCTTATCAAAAACTTAACCGTCTTAACACCTGTTTTTCCAAGCCCAACAACCAGCATCTTTTTCCCTTTAATATCCATCAAGCAACTACCTCAACTTAAGGGTTGAGAGTGCAACCAAAGAAAGAACAACTGAAATTATCCAAAACCTAACAACAACCTTGGATTCAGGCCAGCCATTTAGCTCAAAATGGTGATGAAGTGGTGCCATTCTAAAAACCCTCTTCCCGGTAAGCTTAAATGATACGACCTGAACTATCACGGAGATAGCTTCCATTACAAAAAGACCACCAACGACAACAAGCAGTATTTCCTGTTTGATTACAAGTGCAACCACCCCAACTGCAGCCCCAAGAGAAAGAGAGCCAACATCACCCATAAAAACCTCCGCAGGATGAGAGTTATACCACAGAAACCCCAAGCAAGCCCCACCAACAGCAGAAAGAAAAACGGCAAGCTCTCCTCCTTCAGAGATATAAGGTATCTGTAAATATCTAGAGAATTCTGCGTGCCCGGAAAGATATGCAAAAATTATATAGGTGGCGGTAGCAATAGCTATTGAACCAATAGCAAGTCCATCAAGGCCATCCGTTAGGTTTACGGAATTTGATGCACCAACCAAAACTGTAATTGCAAATGGAACGTAAAGCCATCCAAGATCAAAAACCGCTTTCTTTAAAAAAGGAAACACCACAGATGTAAACGGGAAATACGCAACCTCATCTATTCTCAATGACATCGTAAAACCTTTTTTTTCGTTTAAAAGTAGCAATATAAAAAAAAGAGCCACTATAACCTGTAGTAAAAACTTTACCTTTGCACGCATTCCTTTCCCGTACCTTAACTTCAACCAGTCATCAGCAAACCCAATAGCACCGTAACCAATGGTAAATAAAAGAACCAACCAAAGTATTTCAAAGGTTAAATTCACCCACAAAACGGTAGAAATAACTATTGCCAATACAATAAATATACCCCCCATTGTCGGGGTTCCAGCTTTGGCCTTATGCCCTGGAGGACCATCCTCACGAATGTTTTCCTTAAACTGCTTCTTTGAGAGAAAATCAACAAACTTTGCACCCAGAACTAAACTTATAAGAAACGCTGTAACACCTGCCCCAAACGAACGAAACGTTATGTACTTAAAAACGTTAAAAACTATAAAATCCTCTCTCAGCAGATACAAAAAGTAGAGCATTTCTAAGGATACCTCTCAAAGAGCTTCTGAATTACATTCTCCATCCTTACACCACGGGATCCCTTAATGAGGACAAGATCACCCGGTCTGGCATACTCAATCAAAACCTCTGCAGCCTCTTCATGAGTTGTTGCCAAAACACCCCCTATTCTTCCTCCTGTTCCCTTTAAAAGGGATGTCCCATAATTCCCATAAGCTATTACAAAGTCTACTCCCTTATCTACAAGAAACTCTCCAAGACCAATGTGCTCACTCTCACTTTTGTCTCCAAGTTCAAGCATATCCCCGAGCACAGCTATAGCCCGACCCTCTCCTTTTAGCCTTACAAGTTCCTCTATACCCTTTCTCATTGAATCAGGGTTTGCATTGTAAGCATCATTTATTACCTTAAACCCAAAAGGTGTATCTATCACCTCCAGTCTCATATAGGCAGGAACAAACCTTTCAAGACCTGCTTGAACCTCATGGGTATCACATCCAAGGGAAACAGCGATTCCAGTGGCACAGAGTGCATTCATCACGTTGTGACAACCTATTCCCCTTATCCTTAAGGGGATCTCTTTTCCTTCTATTATTATTCTGAACTTAATAGCGGAGAGACCAACAGGTTGTATGTCCTTTGCAGATATATCCACACCCTTTGATTCTATACCAAATGTTATCTTCCTACACCTGACACCAGATGCAATCTTTTGAATCCATGGGTCATCTAAGTTGACCACAAATGTATGTCTGTCTGTAAAGCTCTCTACAAGCTCCCCCTTTGCCCTTGCAACCCCTTCAACGCTTCCCAGTTTCTCAAGATGCGCTTTCCCAATACAGGTAATCGCACCAACATCGGGAAGTGTAATTTCAGAGAGTCGTCTTATCTCTCCAAAATCATTCATTCCCAGTTCAACAACAGCAACCCTATGCTCACTCTTAAGCTTTAAAAGGGTTAAGGGAAGACCTATAAGGTTATTCAGGTTCCCCGAGTTCTTTAAAACTGAAAACCTTAGTGAAAGTATGCTTGAAGCCATCTCCTTGGTGGTTGTCTTTCCATTAGAACCTGTTATTGCCGCAATCTTGGTATCAGGAAACCTCTTTCTCCACGCCAAAGCCAGATCTCCCAAAGCCTTAAGGGTAGAGGGAACCTGTATTAAAACGAACTTATTAAGCTTGGGAAAAGCCACAGGTTTTTCTACAACCGCACCTCCTGCTCCTCTCTCAAATGCATCTTGGATAAAGTCGTGCCCATCAAACCTGCTTCCACAGAGTGCAAAAAACAACTCCCCCTTCCTTATCCTTCTGGAATCGGTAGAAACTCCCGGGAACTCCACGTTATCCGATTTTGAAAGCAAACGCCCATTTAAAGAGTTAAGAACAAAATCAAGCTCTAACATGTCTCTCTCGTATTTCTTCTCTTCTCCTCTAAAGCTCTTCTTGCCTCCACCCTGTCGTCAAACGGTATCTTTTCACTTCCTACAATTTGGTAGTTCTCATGTCCTTTACCAGCTACAAGCACTGTATCGCCATTCCGTGCAATCTCAACCGCCTTTCTTATTGCCATACGTCTATCGGGAATCTTAAAGTATATTCCCTTCTTTCCCTCACACTCCAAAACACCCCTTTCTATCTGCTCAATTATGCTATCAGGGGATTCGGTACGGGGATTATCCGAGGTTATTATAAGGATATCGGAGAACTCAATACCGATTTTACCCATTATTGGCCTTTTAATTGGGTCCCTATCACCACCACAACCAAAAACAAGAATAAGCCTTCCCGAGATAACAGACCTTAGAGTTTTAAGAACGTTCCTTAGTGCATCAGGGGTATGAGCATAGTCTACAAGAACGGTAATTCCCAAGGGGTTTTCCACTTTTTCTAACCTTCCGGGGATTGAACTTACACTTGATATACCTCTTTTTACTGCCTCAGGAGAAGTACCAAGAGAAAGGGCTGTAGCAGAAGCAGCCAGTATATTTGATAGATTATGCTCCCCTATAAGGCTTGAGCTAATCTCAAGCTCACCCCAAGGTGTGGATAGAATTGCCCAAATTCCCTGTCCCGTGAGTTTTTTTTTCTTTACACAAACTATAGCACCGTTCCCGCTAGTCGAATAGGATATAACCTCTCCAGCAGATTCCTCCGCTATCTTCCTGCCATAGGGAGTATCAAAGTTAACTACAGAGAACTTTTCTTTCTTCTCGCTATAGCTAAGCACCTCTTTAAACAACCTTTTTTTTGCGTTAAAGTAGTTTTCCATACTTCCATGATAGTCAAGATGATCCTGGGTGATATTTGTAAAAACCGCTGCATCAAACTGACATCCATCCACCCTTTTTTTATCTAAAGCATGAGAAGAAACCTCCATAGCAACACAGCTAACACCGTTTTCTTTCATTTCTCTAAGGAGCCTCATTAAATCTACCGATTCAGGTGTGGTCATGTTAGAGGGGATGCTTCTACCGGAAAACCTGTACTCAACCGTTCCTATAACCCCAACTTCCCTTCCTTCTGCTTTCCATATAGCTTCAAGCAAATAGGTAACAGTTGTCTTTCCATTAGTCCCTGTTACCCCCACAACGGTAAGCTCCTTTGAGGGATCAGAGAAAAAGTTAGCTGAAACCAAGGCAAGTGCAGATTTTGTATCATCAACCCGGACGATCGAAACACCCTCAAAAGCAGATTGAGGAATTCGCTCAACAAGCAATGCCCTGGCTCCCTTCTTTACCGCATCCTCTATAAATCTATGTCCATCAGTTCTCGTACCAGGTAGTGCAACAAACAAAAATCCGTCTCCAACCTCTTTTGAATTATAGGAAACACCTTGGATGTCAACATCTAGGGAACCAACAATCTGACTGGTTTTTACGCCTTTTAGCAATTCTCTAAGTTTCATATCTTTTGTTCTAGCTCTATTAAACAAACGGTTCCTTCCGTAATTTTCTCTCCCGCACCCGGTTTCTGATTCTTTGCATATCCACTTCCCTTTAACCTTACCTTAACACCTTCCTTCTCAGCCCACCTTAGTATTTCCCTTGCACTCATGCCTCTGAGATCAGGCATTATCTTGGCCTCTGCAAATCCCTTTTGAGGAGGAACTCCAAGATAAAACAGGCTCTTCTCCACTATCTCCTTAAATATAGGAGCAGCAACCACACCGCCATAAAAGCTCGTCTTTGGATTTACAACAACTACAACAACCGTGATTCTAGGGTCATCTGAAGGAGCAAACCCTATAAATGAGGAGACATGTCGATCCGAATAGTACCCTCCAGTTTGAGGGTTAGGTACTTGGGCGGTTCCTGTTTTTCCAGCAACCCTATATCCAGGAACCAAGGCATTCCTACCCGTACCATCCTCAACAACAGCCTCTAACATCTCCGTAACCTTCTTGGCGGTTTCATAGGATACAACCCTTCTTCGAACCTCCGTTTCGTTTTCCTTTAACACATTACCCTCTGGATCCACAACCTTCTTTACTATATAGGGTTTAATAAGATACCCACCATTTGCTATAGCAGAAAGGGCCGTTGCAAGCTGGAGAGCGGTAACTGTCATTCCCTGACCAAACGAAAGGGTTGCAAGCTCAACAGGTCCCCACTGTTTGGGTTTTGTAACTATGCCGCTTGACTCACCAGGTAAATCTATTCCCGTTTTCTGACCAAAACCGAATCCCTCAAGGTACTTGTAAAACCTGTCTTTCCCGAGAGCCTCCGCGATTTTTGAAGCACATATGTTACTTGATAACCTTAGCGTGTCACTCACACTTAGCACTTTATAGGGATGAACATCCCTTATAACCGCCCCACTTATTCTTCTTCTTCCATTCTCACAATCAAACCTCGTTGAGGGGCTTACCACCCTTTCCTCAAGTGCAGCGGCAACAAGAAAAGGCTTTATAGTGGAACCAGGTTCAAAGGAGTACCAGACAGGAAGATTTCTCCTTACCTCATCTCCGTACCTTTTAAAGTTATTTGGATCTAAAAAAGGATAAGAAGCCATAGCAATGACTTCACCAGTTTCGGGATCCATAACCACCACTATTCCCTTCTCCCCCTTTACTTTTTCAACTCCCTCCTTTAGCTCCCGCTCCACAATATACTGAATCTGTGAGTTTAGGGTCAAAATAACATCAGCACCGGATATACTCTCTTCGGTTCCAAAATCAAAGGGTTCACTGAGTATCTGTCTCCCACGTGCATCCTTTTTAACAACAACCTTGCCCGGTTTCCCGGCCAAAACCTCATCTAAATAGTACTCAACCCCTTCAATACCGCGAGAGTCTATATCTGTAAACCCAAGAACCTGACCTGCTAAATAGCCATTCGGATATATACGCTTGGGCTCTTCTATAAAACCAACACCACCTAGATTCATCTCCTTTATTTTGGATGCAACATCTGGTTCCACAAGCCTTTTAACCCACACAAAGGGTTTTTTGGAAGAAACAAGATTCAAAACCTCATCCCTGGTAAGACCAAGATACTTTGAAAGGATATCTACAAGCTTTTTAGGTTCTTTAACTTCCTTTGGACGGAGGTATATTGAGTAGGCTTCTAAATTGACAGCCAGTTCCTTATTATTAGAATCAAGAATCTTTCCCCTCCTAGGAAGCAAGGTAAAAAAACCTCTGTGTTGGCTCATTGCAATCCTTAGCGCCTTTTCACGGTCAAGAACCTGAAGTTCAAATGCCTTTATTGAAACAGCAACAAATAAAAGGACAATCATCAAGCCCGCTATAAGTATCCTCAGGCGGGGTTTATACAATTCCCTTCCCAGGGATATCCTCTTTGATCTGTTTGCCTTGAGATTTCGTGGCCTTTTTTTATTCTCTTTCCCCAACTAAAGGACTCTCCTCTACTATGTATATTACGTCCTGCTGTGTGGGAAGTTTAAAACCTAAACCACGCGCTATATTTGCTATCCTCTCTGGCGATTTCAACTTCATAAACTCAGCTTGCAAAGCAAGGTTTTCCCTAATCAACTCACGTTCCCTACTTAGATTTGCTGAAAGAGTGTATCCAAGTTTTGTTCCTTCCAATTTTAGGTGGACATACACAAATGCTAAACCAAATACAACAATCAAAAGCATCAGCAATTTCTTTGAAAGAAGAAACCTATCTAAACCCGGCTTTACCCTAACAGCACCTGTATGAGCCATATCTAAATCCTCTCTCCTACCCTCAGTTTTGCACTCCTTGCTCTCGGGTTATTGGAAACCTCCTGGGAAGAAGGTCTAACAGGGGAACGTGTAAGCACCCTGAGCATTCCCCTCCTTCCGCAACCGCAAACAGGTAGCCCCGGAGGACATATGCACGATAAGGAAAACTCTCTAAACACGTTCTTTACCTTTCTGTCCTCTAAAGAGTGAAAGGATATTACAGCTATTTTTCCTCCCCTTTTAAGAAGAGGAATAGCCTTTCTTAAAAATACTTCCAGGTTCTCTAACTCTTTATTTACCGCTATACGAAGAGCCTGAAAAACCCTGGTTGCTGGATGAATACCTCTTGGATGAAACCTCTTTGGAATAGCCTCTGAAACTATCTCTGCAAGCTCGAGTGTGGTTTTAATAGGTTTTTGGCTACGGTATCTTATTATACACCTTGCTATCCTTCTTGCCCATCTCTCTTCACCATAGGTTTTAAATATGTTGTAGAGTTCCTCAAAATCGAGTTCATTAATCAGGTTAAAAGCTGTTACACCAATCCTCTTATCCATACGCATGTCCAAGGGCTCATCCCTTAAGAAGCTAAAACCCCTTTTACTACCCTCTAATTGGAATGACGATAAACCTAGATCAGCAACCACCCCATCAACCTCTTCTATACCCAGAGATTTAAGAACCTCCTCTATACGGGAGAAATTCTCATTTACAAAAACGACATTTTCGGAAAAAGCACAGAGTCGCTTCTTTGCAAGGCTCAGTGCCTGCTCATCGACATCAAAGCCAATGACCCTAGCCTTAGCCCCGGATGCTTTAAGGATAGCTTCAGTATGCCCACCAAGTCCGAGGGTTGCATCCACATAGATCCCACCGGGACTGGGATTTAAAAACTCAATAACCTCTCTTACCATAACTGGCTTATGAACTATCTGTTCCTCAAGTGCTGGCTTAGCCATACTCTATAATCCCTGTCCCGCCAAGGTTTCCTTGCTCTTTATAAATTCTTCATATGCCCTCTTGGATTCCTCCTCTTCCCATATCTCCTTTGCCCATATTTCAAACCTAGTAAGCATCCCTATCATAACCACCTCCCGTTTGATCCGCGCATGGTTCCTAAGAGACTGGGGTATAAGGATTCTTCCCTGCCCATCAATAGGGCAATCCACCGCCCCTCCCATAAGGTATCTCAGAAAAGAGATAACCTCCTGCCTAAACTGTGGAAGCTCTGCAACTTTCCTCTCAATTTCATTCCACTCCTTTAGAGGATAGGCAACCAGACACCTATCAAAGTTTGTAACAATAAGCGTTTCATCTCCGTACTTGTCTCTTAACACCTCTCTGAATTTGGCCGGTACGCTTATCCGCCCCTTATCAGTCATAGTATGCTCATACCTTCCACGAAACATTAAAAACCTTTTTATGCCACTTTATGCCACTTTAAACCACTATATAAAAACGCATAAATTTTGTCAAGTAAGTTTTTGAAATCTAAGGTTTTTTTAGCACTTCTTTATATAAGAAACGAAATTTCAATTGGTTAAGCAAAAAACTTGATATTAAATATTATTTATTACATTAAACTAACTATAAATACAAAGAATTTATACATTATTTTTAACACTCTATTTGACACAAAACAGATTAGTGTTTTACTCTAGTTTTATGCCTGTTGTGTACATAAAACTAAAAAACCCAAGCGAAACTGTATCACTTCAGTCCATACTGGGCACATACTGCCACACTGCCTGGATAAGGTCAGAAGACCCGGATAAGGGAATAATAAAACTTATCACCACCGAGGATACCCTTAATGAGACACTTGAGATCCTTAAAAACCTAAAAAACGAAATAGAATTTGATGAGCTAACCCCTACTGCGCATCCTCAACAAGCTGAATAAGCCCCCTAAGGCTGGTTCTAAGCCCTCTTTGTAATCCTTTTAACCTTTCTGAGTTAGCAATAAACCTTTTTAGATCCTCATCACTTTGTGCAATTACTACAAGCATTTCTTCTTCCCCAATACCCCGAACCTTCATCTCCCTTATAAGCTCATACCATGCAGTTAGTTGTCTTCTGCACCTGCTAAGGTTATATAAACCCTCCCTAGATACTCCAAAGTGGGTGTATGCTATTACCTCAGGGTTAAGAGCTATCATAGCATCAATTGAGCTAAGAGCCTTATCCAGTTTAAATGGAGGAGGGGTATTAGGAAGCATAGCATCAAGGCTGGGGACATAAACCCCTGCAGAGTCTCCGGGGAAAAGAACCCTGTAGTTTCTACAGTAAATAGAGACATGATGACTTGCATGCCCTGGAGTTGGTAAAATCTCAAAATCAAGGTTACCCAGAGAAAGATAAAAAGTATCTTCAATAGAAACTACCCTTTCTTCAGGAACCGGCTCCGGTTTTCCGTATATCTCTGCAACACTCCCTAAAACCTTAATCGAGGATTTCCACAAAACTGCATCTGGATTTACCAAGTGGAAAGCCCCTCTTCGGTGAACTATAACTGTGGCGTTTGGAAAAAAGTGAATAAGCCCTCCACACGCACCACCATGGTCAAGGTGGACATGTGTAAGCAACAGGTATCTTACACTATCAAACGGAATCCCAATATCCCTTAATGCACCCAGAACCTTTCCCCTGGTACTTGAAGGTCCGACATCTATTAAAAGAGCCTCCCTGCCGTCAGAAAACACATAGATTCCCGTATACTCTTCTTCTCCATCCACCTTTAAATCAATAAACCAAACACCCTCCATCACCTCACCAATAGAGTACTCCATAACATTACAGGTTATCATATACTACTTACAAATACAGAGTGGTTAGTTTTTTCTTGATTACCCTATGTCTTGGTATAAACTACACCCCTCGTATGAAACATCAAGAAGATATAACCCGTTCTGCAGGCATAGTAGGACTTTTCACACTTATAAGCAGAATAACAGGATACATACGCGATATGGTAATAGCCTATCTGTTTGGGGCACGGGCAGAGACAGACGCTTACTACGTGGCTTTTAGGATTCCAAACCTCCTTCGACGCCTTCTGGCAGAAGGCTCACTGACAGTGTCTTTTATCCCTGTATTTACGGAATATCTTGAGAAAAAGGGAAAAGAGGAAGCCAAAAAGGTTGCCGATGCAACATTTACCACACTCTCTGCAGTATTGCTTGTTATCTCCTTCCTTGGAGTTGCTTTTTCGCCTTTAATAGTAAAGCTCTTTGCCTCAGGGTTTAAGGGCGAGCTATTTAATCTAGCTGTAAATCTAAACCGCATAATGTTTCCCTACATAATATTTGCATCACTTACAGCCCTTTCGATGGGAATACTAAACTCTGTAAGACATTTTTTTGCCCCTTCTTTCTCACAGGTGATCTTCAATATTACGAGCATCGGTATAATACTCCTTATTTACAAGAGCCTTAATCCCCCCATACTCTCCCTTGCCATAGGAGTAATTATAGGTGGAGTTCTACAGTTTCTGTTTCAGATCCCGTTTCTAAAGAAAAGACACCTTCTTCACAGCTTCAGTAGGAACATATACCATCCAGCTGTAAGAAAGATTGCACTTCTTATGGCACCACAAACATTTGGACTTGCAGTATACAACCTAAACATACTTGTAAGCACACAGTTTGCATCTCATCTTCCCGAGGGAACGGTATCTTACCTTTACTACTCTGAAAGATTAATTGAGTTTCCTCTGGGAACGGTAGCAGTATCCATTGCTACAGCACTTTTACCAACCCTTTCTTCTCATATCACAAGGGGGGAAGCAGAGAAATTTAGGGAAAGCTACTCTTTTGCCTTAAGACTTATGCTATACGTTATGATTCCCGCCCTTATCGGGCTAATAGTACTTAGAATTCCCATTTGCAATTTGCTTTATCAAAGAGGAGAATTTAGCTACGAAGCAACCGTTCGAACCTCAGAGGCTCTTCTTGGTTACGCTGTTGGACTTTGGGCAGTTGGAGGAATAAGGATAACCGCCCCAACTTTCTATGCTATTCAGGATACAAAGACCCCAGTGCTTGTTGCATTTATTGCTTTCCTAGCAAACGCTTTCCTCGGGTACTTGCTAGGATTTGTTTTAGGCTTAAAACACCTGGGTCTTGCCCTTGCAAGTTCTTTATCATCCATTCTAAATTTCACTATTCTATTCTTAATACTGAGAAAGCATATTGGTTATATAGAAATAGAGAAACACCTTTTATTCATTGCAAAGGTAATACTTGCAGCCTTTATCATGGGACTAGCAGCATGGACTATAGCCTCTATTGAAAAATGGACTGAAAGTACAGTTTCTCTAAAGAAGGTAGTTGTATTTTCACTCTCAATGCTGATCCCGGCTCTACTCTACATAGGGTTATCAAAACTGCTAAGAATTGAAGAAGCAAGCTTCATTCTTAGAATAATAAGAAAAAAAAGCTGAATTTAGCTCAAACCAAGCATTATTCCTCTCCTTCCAACTCCATCCTATCTTCTTCAATATCCCTTTCTATTTCCCTCTTTAGACCACGCCAGACCCAGTTTTCAAGCTCTTCAGCAACTCTAAACAGGCTTTTAGCCTTAATAGGTCGTGCGTGTGACTTTAGAATCTCGGTAGCGGTGTTAAGGCATGCAAGCCTTGTAACCACAATCTGACGCTCTAAATCCCTTTTTCTTTTCTCCGTAAAGTAACTTTCCCTATCCTCTACAAGTTCAGAGGGGCGATGTGAGAGAATCTTAACTCCCTTTATCCAATCACCGCTAATATCCACTTCAACTCTATCACCTTCACTCACCTTAGGTATATCGTCTTCCATAAACTTTGAATAGTTATACCATTTGCCATCGAGTTTAATGCCCCTTGCATTTGCCTTTTCCACAGTACCCTTTATCTTTTCCATCTAAAATTCTACCCCCTTATCTTCCCATACTATATATTCATTGTATTCAATGAAAATGATAAAATCAACAAAACAGGAAACCAGAAAACCAAGACCGTTAAATTAAATAATGGACCTGTAGAAATAAAGGATCCCCCCAGTTACATTGTTAACTCTCTCTCTTTTTATCAGGCCCAATCTGTAGAGCTTAGAAAGCCTGTTGTTGCAGTTGGTAACGCTTATTCCAAGCTTTTGAGCAAGTTCGCTTGCTGTTACCTTTTTACTCTTTACAATTTCCTTTAAAGTCTCTTGGAGGTATTTATTTAGATTTCCTATAACATACCACTGTGAATCCTTTCCCAAGCCAAGCATAGCAAGCCTTCTTCTCTCAAGCTTTGCTTCAAGATCCTCAAGGACTTCTCTGTTACTACACTCAACAATCATATTTTTTTCACCGTACTCACCGCTAACCAGCCTCTGATAGGGAATCACAACAGCCTCATCTGCAAAAGAACCACTAAGTACCTTTACCCCCCTTAGATTTAAAATAAGAGTACCTCCCTCAGGTAACCTCTCTATACTTTGAACTATATCCCTTTGTACCTTCTTTCCTTCCTCTCTTGTACCCACTACCCTTCCGTATCTTGATATATTAATCCTTATGGCCATTGATAAAACCTCCTTAAAAACAACAATACTAACCTATGCAAAAACTCTCAAGTTTGCCAATATGTTTCCTTAAATCAAATCCCTGCATCTAAAAACCCCGTTACTCTCTAAAGTTACCCACCTTGACTCAGATTATCATTTTAAAGTAATATCAAGGTTACCATGAAAGAGGAATCTGAACTAAGGAATTACCCATTATTAGAGGAGGACATCCAGAAGCTTAAGGAGAAATTCGAGAAAAATCTAACAGAAAACCCCCTCTCTTCTGACTTTGTCTTCCTAGGTGAGATACTTAGAAAACAGGACGAATTAGATAAAGCCATAGAAGTATTAATAAAGGGTTTAAAAAATAACCCACACAATATTACAGCAAGGTTCATCCTTGGCAAGATCTACTATGAGAGATGGATGATAGATGAGGCAAAAAAAGAAATGGAAGAGGTTATAAAACACGCTCCTGATAATGTTAATGCAGGCAAAATCCTTATTCAGATATATATAAGTGAAGGTAGATTAGATCAAGCCCTTCACCTTGCCTTATCAACTCTTGTCTTTCACCCTGAGGACAACGAACTTATAGAGACTGTAGAAGAGATAAAAAAAGAGATTCTAATGTACAGAAAAGACAAAGACTCCATGGAAGCACAAAATCCCGAATCATTGAGCGAAGAAGATTTTGAGTTTGTGGATACCGAGATATACACTGAAACAATGGCTGATCTCTATCTTGAACAACAGCTCTATGAAAGGGCTATAAAGATACTTGAAAAACTACTTGAAACCTATCCAGAAAACGATAATATTCGTATGAAACTTGAACAGGCAAGAACATACCTACAGGAATCAAAAAAAAGCGAGGAATAAGGTGTTTAAAGTACTTGTTATTCACGGGCCAAATCTAAACCTTCTTGGAAAACGTGAACCCGAGATATACGGAAGAACCACCCTTGAAGAAATCAACTCAATGCTTAGGGAACTGGCAAGTGAACTGGGGGTCTATGTAGAGCTAATCCAGTCAAATCACGAAGGAGAGATTGTAACAAAGATACAGGAAGCCATCGGAAAATTTGATGGAATACTTATAAATCCCGCTGCATATACCCACACAAGCATTGCGATTCGAGACGCTATAATCTCAACAAACATACCAACTGTTGAGGTTCATATATCCAACATATACGGACGCGAAGAATTCAGAAGAAGGTCATTTATCTCGGATGTAGCAGTAGGTGTGGTATCGGGATTTGGTAAAGAGAGCTATCTTCTTGGGCTTAGGGGATTGGTAAATTACCTTAAAGAAAAACAATTAACCTGATCCTCTACCGTGATGCAAAAATGAAGAAACATTGGGTGATAGAGAAGGAAAACCCAAGACTTAGAGAAAAACTGGCAAAGGCTCTTGGCATATCTCCAATAACCGCCCAAGTCTTAATAAATAGAGGAATAAAAGATGAAGTTGAAGCAGAGTTCTTTCTAAAGAGTTCTCTCTTTGATATCCCCTCCCCATTCTTTCTAAAGGGGATGGATAAAGCCGTAGAGAGAATAAAAAAGGCTATAGAGAGAAGCGAGAAGATAGCTATATATGGTGACTATGATGTAGATGGTGTTACAGCAACTGCTCTGCTTTACACATTCCTAAGGAATATAGGAACAAAGGTAACATACTATAACCCTCACAGGTTAAAAGAGGGTTACGGTATCAATATAGAAGCTATAAGGAAGCTAAAGTCTGAAGGTGTTTCTCTTATAGTATCCGGTGACTGTGGGATCACAGCATGGAGAGAGGTTGAAGAAGCAAAAAAGCTTGGGATAGATTTTATAGTTACAGACCATCACAAACCACCTCAAATCCTTCCAAAAGCAATTTCAGTGCTAAATCCACACCAACCGGGGTGCAACTACCCGGGAAAGGAAATAACCGGTGTGGGTGTTATTTTTAACCTCACAATTGCACTTAGAAGGGTGCTTAGAGAGTCAGGTTTTTTCAAAAAAACCGAACCAAACCTCGGAGACTACCTTGATCTTGTTGCACTTGGAACCGTTGCAGACTGCGCATCGCTTGTAAACGTAAACAGAATTTTTGTTAAAGAGGGGCTTAAAAGACTTACACGCACCAAAAGACCCGGAATAAAGGCTTTAAAAGAGGTAAGTGGAATCCGTGGAGAAGTAGATGTCTACGATATTGGCTACAAGCTTGGACCCAGAGTAAATGCCTCAGGGAGATTAAGAAACGCTGGTTTTGCTGTAGAGCTCCTTATATCCGAGGATATTGACAAAGCCAGGGAAGTTGCAAGAATCCTAAATCAGGAAAACACAAAAAGGCAGCTAATAGAGGAGAAGATCCTAAAAGAAGCCATTGGGCAGGTTGAATCCAGTACCAATTTTGCCAAATCATGCTCGATTGTTTTGGCCTCTAAGAACTGGCATCCGGGCGTTATAGGGATAGTGGCCTCAAAGATGGTTGAAATCTACAACAAGCCCACAGTACTAATCTCCATAGGGGAAGATGGCATAGGAAAGGGCTCTGGCAGGAGCATAGAAGGACTAAACATATACGAGGCTCTAACCAGATGTGAAGACCTGTTTGAGCAATTTGGAGGGCATCAGCTTGCAGCGGGGCTATCCATTAGAGAGGAAAGAATAGAAGAGTTTAGAGACAGATTTGAATACATCGTAAGAGAATCAAAGATAGAAAACGTCTTAAAGCTAAGGGTTGATAGCATGGTAAATCTTGAATGTATAGATGAGACAATAATATCAGAGTTAAACCTGCTTTCCCCCTTTGGCATTGGAAATCCAGAGCCTGTGTTTCTTGCAAGATCCGTAGATGTGTTGTCCCAGCGTTTTTTTAAACAAAAGCACCTTGGGCTTAAGGTAAGGCAGGGAAACAAAATCTTTGATGCAATATGGTTTAACTTAAAAGAGCCCATTTCGGTTCCAAAAAAGATAGATATGGTTTTTACCCCTGAGATTAACACATGGAACGGAGAGAAAAGAATACGCCTTAGGATAATAGATCTAAACTGAAAAAGTTCCTCAAAGTTTACTTAAGGGCGTGGGCTCTCTAAAGAGTACCCTGAGATTTTAGCTAACTCTTTAAGAGACTTTGCACCAACATAGAATTTTCCTTTTATCTCCCAGGTAGGATATGCAGTTATTCCCTTCTCAAGACACAGAGTAGGGTTTGCATTTTTTCCCTCTGGATGGCACTCAACGTATTTTATGTATTTAAAGGCCTCCTCTCCAAATAGATACTTCTGAGCTAAACAGTGTGGACACTTATATGATCCGTACATAACCGCCCCTATACTAGAGAGGTGTTTTGCAAGTCCAATGCGAGAGGAACTATCTGTGTTTAAGGAAACCCTCTCTCTTGAGTGTAGAAACAAAGACCCCATAAGAACAGAAACCGCAATCACTATACTCAACAAGAGAACCTTTAAAAGGGATTCCTGGGGAGCCAGAGCTGGTTTCTTAACCACCAGTATGATAAATACGGCTGAGATCAAAATAGCTGAAACAACACAGTAGAAACACAGGGCATGTATAACAAAAAGCTCAATATAGGTTAGATACGCAGAGAAAACAAACCCAGCCAGTGAAATTACATATAGAAGCAACCATTTACCTCTGCTGCTTATGGATACAATAGATAAAACACCTATTAAGAAATACCCAAAAACACCTAAAAGCGGAACAGGAATACCTGCAATTTGCGAATAGGGACTTTCTCGTACAATATCACATCCAGAACCAGCACTACAAAATGCAGCCTGTGCTTTGCTGTAGTAAAGGTAAGTTAAATAAAGGGAGAGTAAAAGACCTGTAAACGAAAATATTAATACCACCAAATGGTACCTATCACGCTTTTGTACTTTCATAACCCACCCCTCATTAAATCAAGCATCGTAAAACCTTTTTCTTTCAAGTGCAAGCTCCTTTAGCAATCCAGAAGGAGCAAAGCGAGAACCAAATCTATGGGAGAGAGCTTCCAGCTTTTCTAAAATAATACCCAATCCCAAAGAATCAGCATATCGAAATGGGCCACCAAGGAAAACAGGAAAACCAAGGCCTAAAACAGCAACCACATCACCATCCCTGGGATTTCTTATTATGCCCTCTTCAAGGCAAGATATAGCTTCACTGAGCATCCGAAGACAAAGCCTTTCCTTAACCTTAAAGTCACTTTCTAAAAGTCTATCGTTTACTATCTTTTCTTCAATCAGATTGTAAACTGACTTGTTAACTTTCCCCTCACCATTATAGAACCCTTCCCACTCTAGATTTTTCTCCATTGCCATCTTCTCCAAGAAAAGGGGCATCTTAAACCTCTCTCCCAGAGACTCATAAAGCCCCTTTCCTACCTTATTTAAAAACTCCAGCCCAATCTCATCGATTAGGGCAAATGGGCCTTTTGGAAATCCAAACTCTATCATGGCCTCATCAACCTGCTCAACCATAGCACCTTCACCTAACAACTCAAATGCTTCGAAGAGATAAGCAAGAAGAACCCTTGTTGCAAAGAAACCCTCTTTATCCCTTACAAATACCGGGAGTATCCCAGTGCGTCTTAAGAAATCAACTACGGTACCAATAGCACTATTTGGAGAATTCTCCTGGTGGATCAGCTCAACAATCCCTGTATTGGAAATTGGAAGAAAAGGTCGCACACCTACAACCCTTCCCTGCCAACTGGGTAGAACAGAGGATATAATAGATAAAGGGGTAGAAAAGGTAACCAAAATTAAAACTGTATCCTTGCCAGCAACTCGCTCAATCCCCTTAAGGATTTCCTCCCTTTGTCCCAAGTCTTTAAAGAAGGTTTCTACAACTAGATCAGCATTACGGAACCCGGTGTGATCACATGTATAACTTATAAGATTTAACCTTCTTCTCATATCGAATTCTGTAATAGCTCCCGATTCAAGTTTCCCCTTAAAGTACCTGTAGCAATTCCTCAATCCCTCCCCAATTTTTTTATAATCCGTATCATAGAGTCTTACACATATACCTGCCTCAGCAGCAACAATAGCAAACTGTGAGCCTAAAGGGTTTGAACCAACTACCACGATCTTCTTTACCGGTTTTATATGGCCAGATTGTTCGGCAAACTCCCTCCTAATGTCATCCACAGATAAAAAGAACCTTAACAGTTGTCGTGATATATCACTTACAACCAGCTCTCCAAAATACACAGATTCCACATGTAATCCCCTGCTAAAGCTTGCACTCATTCCTACCTCTACAGACTCAAGAATCATAAGAGGAGCCAGGCTTCTAAGGTGTTTTTTATCTACAAGATTCCTTTTTGCCCTGCTAAACAAAATCTTGCGAACAAGAGAGTTTTTTTCCAAAAGCCGTCTGGTAAATCCGAATCGCTTTGATTTTGACCTCCTACCACCAGAAACCATAAGAGCCCTTTCTAGGGCAATACTTAAAAGAATCTCCTCAGGTACAACCTCATCCACCAAACCCAATCTAAGAGCCTCTGCTGTATCTATAACACGTCCTGTAAGAAAAACATCAAGCGCTCTAGATATACCTATTAGCCTAGGTAGCCTTTGTGTTCCACCTGCAAAGGGAATCAAACCAAGATTTACAGCAGGGAATCCAAAAGCAACCCGAGGGTTATCTGAGGCCATCCTGTAACTACAGGCAAGAGCAACTTCAAACCCTACTCCTGTACACAGGCCATTTATAGCTGCAATAAAAGGAACCCTACACCTCTCAATTCTATTTAACACATCCTGAGCACGCAGGCTAAACAACCTTCCATCATCTTCTGAGGAAAACTTTAAAAACTCTTCAAGGTCTATATCTGGGATAAACCCTTCATCTTTTTCCCCCGTAATGATAACCGCTTTTATATAATCTCCTCCTTCAATTTCTCCAATTAAATTGCCAAGCTCAACAAACAAATTGGGGGAGAGCCCCTTCTTGCTTTTATCCTCCTTTCCAATCTTTAAAATGCCTATTCCTCTTTTATCCACGTTAAAGGAAAGCATAATTTGCCAAATCCCCTCCTATTCCCTTTCCAGTATAATCGATACACCTAACCCCCCGGATGCAGACATACATACTAGACCAAAATTTCTGTCTCTGCGTTTTAGCTCATTAAGGAGGGTTACAATAATACCAAGACCGCAGGCTCCAAATGGATAACCTATAGCAATGGAGCCACCAAGAACATTTAGCCTTTCCAATTCAATTTCCCCAACAGGATTGCTTCTATTAAGCTCCTCCCTGGCAAACTTCTTTGAAGCAAAGGCTCTTGCATTAGAAAGAACCTGTGCAGCAAATGTCTCCTGTATCTCCACTAAGTCAACTTCCCTTAATGTAAGTTCTGCAAGTTCTAAGGCTATCGGGGTTGAATAAGCTGGTCCCATAAGAAGCTTCTCACCTGTACAAACAGAGGCAGAAGCATATGCATATGCTCTAACGTATCCCAGGGGGTTATAACCCAAAGCTCTTGCTTTTTCCTCAGCCATAAGAAGAACAGCCGAAGCACCATCACTGAGGTAAGAAGAGTTTCCAAAGGTAACTGTACCGTATCTTCTATCAAAAATCGGTTCTTCTTTAGAGAGTGCCTCAACAGATATATTCTTACATACCTCATTATCACTACATACCAGAGTTGAAAAATCAGGAGGTAACAGTAAAGAAATAATCTCCTCCCCAAACCTTCTACCGTCCTTAGCAGATATAGAAGCAAGATTATGGCTTCTTGCAGCAAACTCATCCTGCTCCCTGCGGGTTATGGAGTGCTTTCTAGCCATTTTCTCTGCTGATTCTCCTAGGGTAATGCCAGCTGAGGTATCCAACAGAAAGGGAAGGCCAAAAGACAGCTCATAAGAGCCATTACCAAAAAACGCATTTACCCTCTGCAACAAACTCACTGTTTTAAAAGAACCCTTTTTAAATCTTACATCAAACATCTTGGAAGATAACGAAGAAGCACATTCAGAAAACGACTCCACCCCACCTACCAATACCGTATCCCTGTTACCAAGGGCTATACCCTCTAAAGCACTGGTAAAAGCACGAATACCGGAGATACAAGACATTGTAACGGTGTATGCGGGGATAGAGGCCCCAATACCAGAAGCCAGTGCAATATCCCTTGCAAGGTTTGGTGTTCTTGCTACAGACACCATAGATCCAAATACAACCTCATCTATATCTTTGGGATCCACCTCAGAGCGGTTTATAAGCTCAACGGTTACAATCCTACCCAGATCAAGAGATGATAAATCCCTAAACAAGGTACCTGCTCTTATAAAGGGTGTTCTTATTCCACAGACTATTGCAACTCTTCTCGTATTCCTCAACACAACACTTACCTAAAGGAGGATTTATTTATTTTATATGGATAGACCCGTTGAAGAAAGTGTTTCCTATATTTAATCTGATCCAATGCTTGCACTCTCCTCTAAACTATGTAATCTTAAACAAAAACTACCTTTTGGGAGATTAGGAAAAGGATGGCTTTCTCAGAAGACCTGAAGGAAAGGATTAAAAAGATTATGTCAAAATACGAAACAAAGCAATCCGCACTTATCCCTGTTCTGCACGAAGTTCAACGTGAATACGGTTGGTTATCACTTGATTCAATGAAAGAGGTAGCAGAACTCCTCTCAATTCCCCCTGCAGATGTGCAAAACGTAGCAACCTTCTACACTATGTTCTTTACAAAACCGGTTGGAAAACACATTATATGGCTATGTAGAACACTTCCTTGTGCTCTTAGAGGGGCACAACAGGTAGAACACTATATTTCCGAAAAACTCGGGATAAAACCCGGAGAGACAACTCCTGATGGGAAGATTACCTTCTTTGAGGCAGAATGCCTAGCCTCTTGTGGTACCGCACCTGTAATGCTTGTTGACGATGAGCTCTACGAAAACCTTACAAGAAAAAAGATAGACGAACTTATAGAAAAACTTCGTGCAGATTAACATGGATTTTAAAACTACAAGAAAACATGCAATTGAGATATTTAAAGAGGCCCTTGAAGCGGCAAATCCACAGAGATGTGTACTTGAACACGTTCTCCTGGAAGGAGATACCTTAAGGATAGAAAACAGAGAATACAACTTAAGAAAGTACAGATCCGTTTTTGTTATAGCCTTTGGAAAGGCTGCACCCTCTATGGCAAGAGCAATAGAGGAGGTGCTTGGAGAAAGGATTACCGATGGAATTGTGATTTCCAACTCCCATCCACCTTTTAGCTTTTCAAGATTAAGGTTTCTTCTCTCAAGTCATCCAATACCTGATGAAAGATCACTTTTAGCAGCAAAAGAGGTATTGAAACTTCTCCAGATTACACGGGAAGACGACCTTGTAATCTTCCTAATATCAGGTGGTGGAAGTGCGCTTCTTGCAATGCCATCACCTGGCCTATCTCTGGAAGACAAAAGAAAAGTAACAGAGATGCTTCTTGTCTCCGGCGTTGACACACATGGGCTTAACGCTGTTAGAAAACACATCTCTCAGATCAAAGGTGGAGGTTTACTTAAACATGCCCTACCGGCTCAGGTAATAACGCTTGTGCTATCAGATGTTGTTGGTGATAAGCTCGATGTAATAGCTTCTGGCCCAACAGTGCCAGACTCAACCACCTTTGAGGATGCCTGGCGTGTAATAGAAGCACTTAGACTAGAACATAAAATCCCCCCTCAGGTAGTTGTCCATCTAGAGGAAGGGAGACGGGGAAACATACCCGAAACCCTTAAAGAAGGAGAGTTTGATCCGGAGAAGGTTCAAACTGTGATTGTAGGAAGCAACTTTAAGTCCCTTATAGCGGCTGAGAAAAAAGCAAGTGAGCTTGGATATAACCCTATAGTCCTTTCATCACAAATACACGGTGAAGCAAGAGAGGTAGCAAAGGTAGTAGCTGCAATAGCAATGGATGTAGAAAGACTGGATATACCAATAAAAAAACCTGCCTGCATTATTTTTGGGGGGGAGACAACAGTTACGGTTACTGGTCCAGGTAGAGGGGGTAGAAATACAGAGATGGCCCTTGCATTTTCTATGGAGATAATGAACCGAAACATTGTTGGTCTCTTCTGTGGTACAGACGGAATTGACGGGCCAACAGATGCTGCAGGAGCAATCTGTGATGGAAAGACCAGGATAAGGGCAAGACAGATAAACTTAAGCGCAAGAGAACACTTATCGAGAAACGATTCCTACACTTTTTTTGAAAGACTTGGTGACCTTATCAAAACAGGGCCAACCGGAACGAATGTAATGGATATAGGTGTGGTAATTGTAAACCATACGTAAGAAAAAACATGATATACGCTATTATCTCCGATATACACGGAAATCTTGAGGCTCTAAACAGTGCTCTTAAAGAGATAGACAGAATCCGTGTGGACAAGGTAATATGCCTTGGAGACATAGTGGGATACGGAGCAAATCCAAACGAGTGTATAGACACGCTAAAACAACGGGGTATAGAATCAATATCAGGTAACCATGACGCTGTTGCATGTGGGAAAAAAGAGCCAATTGGCTTTAATCCAGTTGCCAAAAAGGCAATACTCTGGACACGAAACACTCTAACCCAGGAAAACAAAGAATTCTTGTGGAATTTACCCGATACAAGGCAATATGGGGAATTTATAGCAGTTCATGGCTCCATATCCGACCCAGACCTATATATCCTCTCAACCTACGATGCACTTATGGAATTTAAGCTAATGCAGGACCAAAGTATATGTTTCTTTGGACACACCCATGTAAGAATCTCATATGTATTTTGTAATGGCGAAGTTCAGTCCTTGTTTCATAACGAATTCAGAATAGAACCAGATAAAAAATACCTTATTAACCCCGGTAGTATAGGGCAACCAAGAGATAGGGATCCACGGGCTTCCTTTCTGATATACAATACAGTGGAAAAGACGATACGGTTTATACGGGTTAACTACGATATACCAAAGGCACAGGCAAAGATAGTAAAAGCTGGCCTTGACAAATGGCTTGCCGATAGGCTTTTGCTTGGTGTGTAACTTGAAGGTTTGTTAGTATGTGTATAGAATCTAAAATGTAGTGAAATGGTAACCCTATCCAAACCACTTCCACAAAACATAGAGGCTGAACAGGCTGTTCTTGGAGCCATTCTTATAGAGGGAAGTTTAATAAATCAGGTTCTGGAAATACTGACCCCTGAGGACTTCTATAAGGAAGCACACAGAAAGATATTCGATGCAATGATTGAGCTTGATAGAAACAACAAACCAATAGACATACTCACGTTATTTGACCACCTAAAATCAAAGGGAAAACTTCTAGAAGAGGTAGGGGGCAGTTCTTATCTTACCTATCTTACCGAGGTTGTCCCCTCAACTGTAAACATCGCATACTATGCAAAGCTTGTAAAAGAGAAGGCAATTTTAAGAAAACTTGTCCTTGTGGCAACGGATATTGCAAATCGCGCTCAACAGGAGGGTATCGACGTTGATGACTTCATTGATAGAGCTGAACACGCAATTCTTGATATAGCCCAGCATAAGGTAAAACCAAGTTTTTATGAATCAAGAGAGCTGGCTGCAAAGGCACTAGAGATTATAGAAACACTTCACGCGCGCAAAGAGATAATAACAGGGGTTCCAACAGGTTTTGAAAAACTAGACCGCATGACATCTGGGCTTCAACCATCAGACCTTATAATAGTTGCAGCAAGACCTGGTTTGGGTAAGACCTCCTTTTGCCTTAACATTGCAATACACGCAGCCGTTGAACATGGTCTTTCAGTGGGAATATTTTCACTGGAAATGACAAAAGAACAGCTAATGCTTAGGATGTTATCTATTGTCTCCAAGGTAAGCTTCTCAAATATAAGAAGTGGATACCTAAAAGCAGAGGAACTCGAAAAACTGATAAAAGCAGCAGATATCTTCAGCAAGGCAAAGATATATATAGATGACACACCAGCAATTAACGTTTTAGAACTAAGAGCCAAAGCAAGAAGACAGAAGAAGGAGAAAGGCCTGGACCTTATCATGGTAGATTACCTACAGCTTATGCGAGGTACGGGAAGGGCCGAAACCAGAGAAAGAGAAATTGCAGAAATCTCAGCCTCCCTTAAAGCCCTGGCAAAGGAGCTTCAGGTCCCCGTTATAGCTGTATCCCAGCTCAGCCGTCAGACAGAGGCCAGAGCAAATAGAGTTCCTCAGCTTGCTGATCTGAGGGAAAGTGGGGCACTTGAGCAGGATGCGGATGTTGTGATATTTATCCACAGAGCAGATGCATACAGAACAAAGCCTGAGGAACAGGAGCAAAAAGATGGAATCGCGGAGATCATAATAGGTAAACAAAGAAACGGACCAACGGGAACAATAAGGCTTGCTTTTCTCGAGAAACTTGGGGTTCCAAGCTTTGAAAACCTTGCAGAGGGTTATGAAGACATTGGGATAATCTGAAAAAGACTCTAAACCATCATGGGTTTAACCCTTACCTTGGGTCTTACCTCCCTTGCGTAAAGGTTCGGATCGTTTTGCCATTCCATAAATTTTTGAAATATCCTTTTTAGTCTTTCTTTAACAGAGGTCCAGTGGAAATCCCAGTCATAATCTACCTTTCTTCCCTTAAAAAACATTTTAAAGAAATACTCCCTTTCCCAAGGATTCCCCTTTTCAGCAATCCATCCGGTACGAACATATGCATAACCATTTCCAAAAGCCATGCTGAACTTACCCAAAAGCCCTAGTCTCTCAACCGCCTTAGTTACAAGTTCCGTAAAAACATAAAGGGCCTCTACCGTTTTATACCCATACTGTGGTAGCTTCTGATCCATTAAAAGAAGGTTTCTTACAAAATACATGGGGTAGAAAGTAGGAGAATATCCTGAAACGGACTTCGTAGGGCTTATAAGAGGTTCTCTTATTATAACGTCTTCCTCAATTATACCTATCATGAAATCGTTTTTACAAAACTCTCCTATATCCCCACAGAGCTCCAACGAAACCCTTATATTCTCCCACTCTCTTTGCGCAATATGAATAGCCCTCTCAAGCTCCCTTTTTCTTTCCTCGTAGATGCGATCAATTGAAATCTTTAAAACACCATCTTCCATAGTTTCTCCAGAAGTAATTAAATATACATACTAAAAGACAATAATCAACCTTAGAGGCAGGAGAATTATAACCTTTTAAAATCAACCAGCTTGTACTGGACAATAGGTGATCTTGTCTTATCTCCACAACTCATATAACCAAAAAGAGCTCCCGATTCTTTCTTCACACAGACACTATAAGTTCTATCCTCAGCCTCCACAAAAAATTCAACCAACCATGTATCTTTTTCAACTTCACTGACCTTATTGAAACGTATCTCTGAAATACTCACCATACCGGTATTTACCCTAAGAAAGTACTCCGCTGCCTGAACCTCAGGATTAAAACAGCAGCGGCCTCTGTACTTTTCAAGATTCAATACCCCACTTCTATAATCCGAAATAAGGTTTATAACCTCACCCTTACCAACACGACCATAGTAAATTCCATGAGGAAAACACAAAAGATTTGGTGCAAACCTATGCCCACCAACATGGCTACATTGCCATGTGATATAATCTATCTCGTTTTTTAATGCCTCCAGATAAACCGGTATACCAAATTTACCACAGCACCTATCGTATGTACCGTGGGTACATACAAGGAGAACCGGGCTCTTTCTTAAGTATCTATCTTGAGATATCAGTTTATGGATATCAAACCACAGCAGATCACGGTAATCGAAGAAGGAAAACTCATAGAGCTTCGGCTCTAGCTCCTTTGAAACAACCACGTACAGTCTTAAGGGATCATCTGGATTTTTATAACTGTGGCGCTTAATTAACTGGATGCGCGAGTTCGGTATAGAGGCAAGAGACTTAAAAAGGTGATCTCTTACATCTTCTGGAATCCTAACCGAGGGTAGTGCATTTTCATCCCAATGCCCTCTGTACTCCAAGAGCAACCACAGATCAACCCTTGGGGCAGTTCCAAACATCTTCTCCCCAGACTCAGCTGAGAGCTCACTACAGAAAAAACCTCTTGAGATTTCCTCATGCATACTCCTTTCTCCCGGTTTTTTTTCTCAAATATTACCCGAAACTCAGGTTGAAAAGAAGCCCAAACCACATATAGTATATTTGAAGGTCTCAAGTTACCAGGTTATATTGTTTTTACAAAATGGTTCTTGAAGACATAATAAAGTCACTGATTATAAAAAAGGGTCCGATTACGTTTGCAGAGTTTATGGAGCTTGCCCTATACCATCCAGAATACGGATACTACTCTTCAGGAGAAGCAAAAATAGGGAAAGAAGGAGACTACTATACCAGCCCCTGTGTTCATCCAGCCTTTGGAGAAATCATAAGCAGATTCATAGCAAGAGCCTATGAGATCATTGCCCCATCAGAGTTTACAGTGGTTGAGATGGGAGCAGGTAAGGGCATTCTTGCCCTTGATATACTCAATTCACTAAAAAACAGCAGTCCATCGGTCTACAATAAAACAAACTACATTATAGTAGAACGCAACCTATGTATCTTAAGGGAAGGAGAGAAGGTTTTAAAAGAACACATACATAGGGTAAAGCTTATCGACTCCCTCTCCACACTTAATCCTGAAAGCACAAATGGGGTTTTCATATCAAATGAGCTGGTTGACTCTTTTCCATTTCACAGGGTGAAATTCATAAACGGGGAAATGTTTGAGATATTTGTTACCCTTGATAAAGGGGAATTTAAAGAGGTTCTTGGTAAACCAAGCACCCCCGCCTTAAGGAAATACCTAGAGAGCTATGATATCGAGTTTGCAAACGAACAGGAAATAGAGATCAACCTCTATGCCGGAGAATGGATTCAAAGTGTTGCTAAAACCCTCGCCAAAGGCTTGGTTCTTACAATAGATTATGGTTTTTTAGCCCCTGAGCTTTTTAATCCACGTAGAATGAAAGGTACCTTCTTGTGCTTTCACAAACACACAACTAACGAAAATCCATATGCCAACATAGGAAAACAAGATATAACGGCCCATGTAGATTTCACTAACCTAATTAGAGCAGGTAAATCCTGTGGGTTAAATACGGTAAGGTATTTAACGCAGGGCCAGTTTCTAATCGATTGGGGGATCCTAGATATAGTGGAGAGATACTCTTTAGAAGACATACCATCCTACAAAAGCCGAATGGCAATAAAGAATCTATTCCTACCAGAGCTTATGGGTGATAGATTCAAGGTTCTTATTCAGGAGAAGAACCTCACACACAAATTAATGTCTTTCTATCCTTCTTCTCCCTTTAGAATAAGCTTTCAAAGACCAGGGGATAGGTTGCCAGATTAATGCTGCTAATCGGTTTTTTCTTTTGAGTGCCTTCTGTCTTCCTCTTCAAACAAGTTATGCCTTAAAAACCATACTATACCATCTGCTAAAGCCCTTCGAATGTCAGGAGATATACCTATTAACAGCCCGGTTGTTAAGGAAAGCAAGGTGGCTTCCAAGGGATAGCGCTTTAACCAGGAAAAAAGAGTTGTGATCTCCCTTTTCCTCCGTTTTCCTCTGTTAATCTTAAAAAACCTTAAACAAAACAAAATGCACATTGTAACAACCAGAGTTACGATACCGGTAAGCAGAGCTGCAACCGGGGGATTAAAAAAACCGGTTAGATAAAGGTAAAGAGACCACACTATTAACCCCAATCCAACCAGTGTTAAAATCCAAGCAACAACCACACCAACTACAACAAGCACTAAACTCACCAAAATAGAGTGAAGAGACCTCGAATTACCTGTAAAGAACCTAAGCACTGAAACAAAAAACTCCGTCAAGATACGCTCCTTTACCTCCTGTCTAAAAGCCTACCGAGAAGAAGCCCAATTATAAAGGCTATAAGAAGGCTAATAAGGGGTCTCTCTTCTATTCTCTGCTCTACACTCTCAGCAGTTCTTTTTCCCCTTTCAAGCAATCTTTCCTTGGCAACCTTTGCCTCAGCTCTGCCTATCTCTAAAAGCTTCTGGGTAAACTCGGCAAAGTCCGAACGAAGCTTTGCCATATCTTCTTTTAACATATTAAGGTCCTGTCTTAGATCCTGTTCTTCTGCCATTTATCTCACCTCCTTTAATCAGGATTACAAACGATTTACCAAAGTCAAGAGAACTGATTTACATAACCATTTAACCTATACCATTCAACCGTTTTTCTTAAAGCCTCTTCAACAGGGGTAAAACTTATGCCCAACTCCTCTTTTGCCTTTCTGCTACATCCTGCAGCCCCAATCTCCATAGCCCTTACACCATCTATAGCCAGCTTTGGTGGTTTTCCTGTAAAGAAAGAAACAGCCTCTAGCAGATATGCAACGAGTTTAAGAGTGGTTGCCGATACCGTTTTTCTCGGAACGGTAACCCCAGTTATTTCACTTAGCATCCTAAACAGATCCCCTATTTTTATATTATCACCAACCAGTATATACCTCTCCCCTACTTTCCCCTTATCCACAGCAGCTATATGGGCTTCTATGGTATCGTCTATATAAACTATGGGAACCACACTGTCTTTACAGGGAATAGCCTTAAGCTTCCCATTTAGGAAATCTATAACTGTCCTACCAAATGTTTTAAGATCACCTGGGCCTATAACTACACCTGGATTTAGAATTACAACTGGAAGGCCATATTGCTTGTAAATCCTAAGGAGTTCTCTTTCGGCCAGAAACTTGGATCTTGCATAATGGCTTTCAAAATCCCCTCTATGCTCAGTTTCCTCTGTTGTAATTTCTCCTTTTGGTTGTCTTATTGCAGCCAAGCTACTTGTATATATAACCTTTCTAACCCCTTCTTCTAAAGCCTCAAGCATAACGTTTTTTGTCCCATCAACGTTAACCCTATAGTAAAGCCCCTTATCAGGAAGCCACCAGCTCGCTATGTTCCCGAGATGGTAAACCACATCGCACCCCTTTAGAGCACCTTTAAAAGAGCTTCTATCAGTAGTATCACCCATAACGGTCTCAACTCCCATACCCTCCAGTTGATTTGCTTTATTCCTGTCCCTAACTAAAGCTCTAACAGAGATACCCTTTTGGAGTAGCACCCTTACCAGGTGACCACCAACAAAGCCTGTTGCTCCGGTTATAAATACCCTCATTTAAAAACCTTCCATTAGAAACACCAAAGAAACCAAAAATACTTTGGATTTTCTAAATCTAGCCTAATCCTAGAGAGCAAAAGCTATCTGGTTCTACTTACGATTCTCTCAATCTCTTCTAAAATCAACTCTAACTTCTCAATCTCTACCTCAAACTTCTCCGATATATTTCTTAACTCCTGAAAAGGTAAGTTAAGTGGAGGTCTGTAGTTACTTTCCATGGGAAGCTCTGGAACCCAAGGCTCACTTCTTACACGCAATTGCACAATATCCCAGCGCGAGTAGTGTCCCAGCGCATCAAAAACAGCCTTTACGGCTTTTATCTGATTGGCATAGCACTCAGCATAAAGGATAGCATCTTTTTCAAAGTTTGGCTCAACCAGATACCTGCCTCCGGGATTAACTATGGCACTTCCACCTGATGCCCAGCTGTAGTTCATGTGGTCACTATCTCTTATATGGTGCCACCTTGAGGGAAAATCCTCTGGTGTCAGAAAACCACATGCACTGAGGACAAAAGCACCTGCTTCAAAGGCATGAACCCTTATTAAAGACTGAAGGTTGCATAGCACCCCTCCTGGGCTGGTATCTGCATCAAGCAGCCTTTCTTCTCCCCTTCTCCAGTTACCAGGCCATACAGCTATGTGAAATTCCTCTCCCCTGTTTATCATGGCAGCCCTTACAAGGGTCATATGATTCTCCCAGCATATAAGTCCCCCGATCCTGCCAATGTCGGTATCAAATACTCTTATATCGCTTCCATCACCTTTTCCCCAGTATATTCTCTCGGTGTAAGTTGGCATAAGCTTTCTGTGTCTGCCCATAACACGTCCATCTTTCCCTATAAAAAGAAGGGTATTGTATACAGTGCAACTTCCCTCACGAGCATCAAGTTCATTACAACCCATAACCACATAGGCACCAGCTTCCTTTGCAGCTTGACCCAAAAGCTCTGTATCCTCACTTGGAATCACAACGGAGTTATCCTGTAGAGCAATCATATAATCAGTCCACACATGCGGGTTTGTTTCATAACCCACTGTGTAGTAAGCCGGATAACCTGGTATAAATGCCTCAGAAAAGGCAATAAGCTCTGCCCTGTTTCTTCCAGCCTCTTTTATCAATCTACAGGCTTTCTCTATAGTCTTTTCCTTGTCCATAAAAACAGGAGAGGCCTGAACAACAGCTACTTTTACCTTATCTCTACCACCTAATATTCTCTTACCCATACAGTGTTTTATAATATCACTTCTTGCACCAAATTTACAAGATGTAAACTTGCTTAAACCAAAGCCAGTATTAAACTAGAATAGGAGGATAGTTTTATGAAATGGTCTTGGAAGCTGGGAGAATTTGCTGGAATTGGAGTTTACATTCATGCAACCTTTCTACTTCTGATAGGATGGATAGTACTTGTTCACTGGATGCAGGGACACAGTATCATAACTACGCTTGCAGGAATTCTATTTATACTAGCACTCTTTGGTTGTGTTCTTTTACATGAGTTTGGACATGCACTAACGGCAAAGAAGTATGGAATCAAAACACGTGATATAACTCTTCTTCCCATAGGAGGAGTTGCAAGGCTTGAACGAATGCCAGATGATCCCAAACAGGAACTATGGGTAGCGCTTGCGGGACCCGCTGTAAATATAGTGATTGCAGCAATAATATTTACCTGGCTTAAACTCACGGAAGGGTTAGGAACCCCTAACTATGCCAGCATAGTAAGAGGGTCGTTTCTTGAACGGCTTATGATGGTAAACATACTTTTAGTGCTTTTTAATATGATTCCTGCATTTCCAATGGATGGTGGACGTGTCCTTCGTGCGTTTCTTGCAATGCGCATGGAATATACAAGAGCAACGCAGATTGCAGCCACCCTTGGACAGGGTATAGCCCTTCTTTTTGGTTTTATTGGTCTTTTTACAAATCCTTTTTTGCTCTTTATAGCCCTCTTTGTATGGATAGGAGCAGCACATGAATCAAGTATAGTGCAGATAAAATCAGCACTCGGAGGAATACCGCTAAGTCGCGCAATGCTTACAGATTTTAAAACCCTCTCACCTGATGATACCCTTAATCGAGCAGTTGAGCTTATACTCTCTGGTTCGCAACAGGATTTCCCCGTGGTTGAAAACGGTCGTGTTGTGGGAGTCTTAACAAGATCTGATCTTCTTATAGCACTTGCAAAAAAGGGACTTAACTCAACCGTAGGAGAGGTTATGAGAAAAAACTTCCAAGTTGTAGAACCATCGGAGATGCTAGAGACAGCCCTAATGCGTTTACAAAGCTCTGATTGTCATACTTTACCTGTGGTAAACAGCAACGGGTATTTAGTAGGTCTCCTAACACTGGATAATATTGGAGAGTTCCTAATGATACAAACTGCTCTGGGAACATCTAGAGAAAACAATTACACAAAAGAAAGAAGAAATTACCTTTAAAGGAAAAAAAATGACAGAGGTAAAAGAAAAAATAAAAAAAACCGTGCTTGAATCCCGTCTTTACAAAGACTTCTCACACCTAACGATTGAACTTCTAAAGAAACAAAATGCCAGAGCTGAGGCTATAGAGCGAGCAAACGAAATCATTCAAAGTGAGGTAGAAGAGCTTGCTACAGAACTAACTGACCAGTTTTTCCACCTGATGCTAAAATTCATGGTAAAAAAGAGCAGTACGTAGAGAAATACCTGTAGTTCTTCTATTGTTTAAACTCCTATGGGGTTATTATTCTTCCACCTGTAGAAGGGGGTTTATCCTTTTGTTGAACTTGGTTAAGTTTTGCCTCAATCAAAGCAAAAAGACGGTTTTTTAGCCCTTCATCGTAAGCACATATACCTGGAATTATATAACCAAGAAGAGCGATTTGAAGAAAATACTCAGTATTAGCAAGTATTAACTCCTCTTTTTGCTGAGAACCATATATACGTGTTAGGTTAGAGTATATTATCTGACCTAGCTCATGTGCCACATCAACCACACTCTTTCCTTCCGCTTGCTGGCGTGCAGAAACCCCCATGTTAAAAGCACTTACCACAGACCCCATTACTCCGCTTACCTGTTCCTTACCTTCCATAGCATAAACCTCCTTTTGGAGGTTATTTTAACAGCCAAACAGGCCATATTTCAACACCAAAATCAAAGTTGATTTAAAAAACCAACAAGTGTAAGATACTTTGGATATCTAAGCCCAATCAAGGAGGATGCTATGGCTAAAGTTCATGGTGGATGGCTTGTAGCAAAAACCTTAAAAGAACTGGGTGTAAATGAGATCTTCTCACTTAGCGGTGGACATATAAACCCTATTTATGATGCCTGTGTAGACTTTGGGATAAGAATAATAGATACCCACCATGAGCAGGGTGCAGCTATGGCTGCAGATGCATACGGCAGGGTAAAGAGAAAACCAGGGGTATGTTTGGTTACCGCAGGCCCTGGACTAACAAACGCGATTACAGGTATAGCAGGTGCTTATCTTTCAAACTCTCCCTGCATCTTTCTTTCTGGAAAATCAGGAATAGAAGAGGCAGATAGGATTCCCCTTCAGGATATAGATCAGCAATCCATAGTTACACCGATCACAAAGTGGGCAAGAACAGTTTTTGACACAAAGAGACTCCCAGAATACATATCTATGGCTTACCAGAAAGCAATTTCTGGAAGGCCTGGTCCTGTTTACCTAGGAATGCCATATGAGGTTCTTTACGAAAGCTGTGAGGAGGAAGAAGTAGAGCGCTACAGTACCTCACTTCCAATATACAAAGTAGAAGCTGCAAAAGAGGCTATAGCCGAGGCTGTAGAGCTTTTAAAGGCATCACGCAGACCCGTTATAATTGCTGGAAGCGGTGCCTGGTACTCAGAAGCGGAGAAAGAGCTTGTAAAGTTTGTGGAGAAGCTAAAAGCTCCAACCTTTACATTAAACTTTGGGAGAGGAATAATTTCAGATGACCATCCATTTTGCTTTGGGGCTGCAAGCCCATCGGCTCCCGTTGCTTTTAAGAAAATAACCTCTGAGGCTGACTTAATATTTCTTCTCGGTATCAGGTTAAGTATATACATAGGTTTTGGAAGAACCTTTAACCCAGATGCAAAAATAATACAGGTAGATATTGATCCAGGTGAGATAGGGAGAAACAGACCTGCAGACCTAGGTATAGTGGGAGATATAGGCAAGGTTCTTTCTCAGATAACAGACCACATCGAAAAATGCTCCTTAGAGCTTGACTATACCACCTGGTTAAACCAGGCAAAAACATGGAGAGAGGAAGAATGGCAGAAGGCAGAGGAAATCAGAAACTCAGATAGGGTTCCTATACACCCACTTAGAGTAATCAAAGAAGTAGAGAGCATACTTGGTGAGAACGGAATGCTTGTAATCGATGGCGGAGATACTCAGGTCTGGACCGATACCACATACCGAGTAAGGAAGCCTGGGCATTACGTAAAAGGTGGCCCCCTAGGTTGTATGGGGGTTGGAGTGCCTTTTGCCATAGGCACAAAGGTAGCCTATCCGGAAAAGGAGGTTGCCCTTATAAGTGGGGATGGAGCTATCGGCATGAACTTTATGGAGTTTGAGACCGCTATAAGGCATAAAATCCCCTTTGTGGCTGTTGTATGTAATGACCGCTCTTGGGGAATGACAAAACGCCAACTATGGCTAACATATGGAAAGGACAGGCCCACCCTTGGGGTGGATTTTCCACTCATACCTTTTCACGAAGTGGTTAAAGTACTTGGTGGATATGGAGAACTGGTAACAGAGCCAAGCCAGATTCGCGGTGCTCTGGAAAGGGCCTTTTCTTCAGGAGTGCCAGCTCTTATAAATATACTGACGGATCCCGAAGCAATAAGCCCTGCAACTTATGCACTTACACAGATGATGATGCCGAAGAAAAAATGACTTCACTTATAGATGTAATCAGGTTTTAAGAACAGCAAGAAACGCCTCCTGAGGTATCTCAACCTTACCTATCTGTTTGAGTCGCTTCTTGCCTTCCTTCTGTTTCTCAAGGAGCTTTCTCTTTCTTGTTACATCTCCCCCGTAGCACTTTGCTGTAACGTCTTTTCTCAGGGGTTTTACCGTTTCACGGGCTATTACCCTGTTTCCAATTGCAGCCTGAAGTACAACCTCAAAAAGCTGTCTTGGGATAAGGCTTCTTAGTTTTTCCACAAGCTCTCTACCCCTTTCATACGCTTTTTCCCTGTGGACTATTATCGAAAGCGCATCCACCGGCTCACCATTGACAAGGATATCAAGTTTTACAAGGTCGGATTCCCTGTATCCGATGATTTCATAATCCATCGAAGCATACCCACGGGACACAGACTTTAGCTTGTCAAAGAAATCAAACATGATCTCGGCCAGTGGAAGTTCGTATTCCAGAATCACCCTATCCTGGGTTATGTATTTTAGGTTCCTCTGAATACCACGCCTCTTTTCACAAAGCTCAAGTATAGCTCCAAGATAAGTGCTTGGAGTATGTATCACTACAAGCGCAAAAGGTTCTTCTATCTTCTCTATCTTTTCAGAAGATGGTAGCTTACTTGGGTTGTCAACAAGTAGTGTCTCTCCTCTTGTATTTGTAACCCTGTAGACAACCGTTGGAGCAGTTGATATAAGCTCAAGCTCAAACTCTCTCTCTAACCTTTCCCTTACAACATCCATGTGAAGAAGCCCAAGGAATCCACAGCGGAACCCAAAACCCAAAGCAATTGAGGTTTCTGGCTCATAGAGAAAAGCTGAGTCATTTAACCTAAGCTTCTCAAGAGCGTCTCTTAATCTCTCGTAATCTCCAGAATCTATAGGGTAGAGACCGCTAAACACCATGGGTTTCATCACACGAAATCCCGGCAGTGGGGCATCTGTGGGGTTTTGAGCATCCGTTATCGTATCCCCAACCTTGGCTTCAGATATCTCTTTTATACCTGCACTCACAAAGCCAACCTCACCGGCTGAAATCTCTCCAATCTCAATTGCCCTTGGGGAAAACACACCAAGCTTTTTTACCTCATAAACCCTACCTGTAGACATAAGCTTGATTTTCATACCAACCCTTATTCTCCCCTCAAATACCCTTACAAGCATAATTACACCCTGATACGAGTCGAACCAGCTGTCAAAGATAAGGGCCTTTAGAGGAGCATTAACATCCCCACGAGGCGGAGGAATCCTCTTTACTATTGCCTCAAGGATCTCCTTTGTTCCAATACCCTCTTTTGCACTCGCTAAAATAGCATCCTCTGCACTTATCCCGATTACATCCTCAATCTCCTTTTTAACCCTTTCAGGGTCTGCAGCGGGAAGGTCGATTTTGTTTATAACCGGGATCAATTCAAGTCCGAGATCAGCTGCAAGGTAGGCATGTGCTACAGTCTGTGCTTCTACACCCTGAGAGGCATCCACAACCAGAAGAGCTCCCTCACATGCAGTAAGGCTTCTTGAAACCTCATAGCTGAAGTCCACATGTCCTGGGGTATCAATTAAATTAAACTCGTAAGTATTACCGTCATCTGCTGTGTAGTTTATCCTTACAGCCTGAGCCTTAATGGTTATACCTCGCTCCCTTTCTATCTCCATCTGATCAAGAAACTGCTCTGTCATCTCCCGTTCGCTTACAGTACCGGTAAACTCAAGTATCCTGTCAGCAAGGGTAGATTTGCCATGGTCTACATGCGCTATGATAGAAAAGTTCCTTATATATCTAGGTTCCATTTTAGCTTATTTAGTATATAGAGAACCGAATAATGAATTTAAGGATTATTATATAGAAAAAAGAGGGGTAATCAACTTAAATTTGGATTGAATGAGATCAGATGTTAAAATTAATGGACTATATGGAACGAATAAGAGTTGCCTCACTTCAATACTACATAAGGCCAGTACAAACCTTTGAACAGTTTAGCCAACAGGTAGAAGCACTTGTAGAGACGGCAGCAGATTACGATTGTCACCTTGTTGTGTTTCCAGAATACTTTACTGTCCAACTTTTAACACTAAACAACATAAAAAGGCCAATAGATGAGCAGATAAGGAGCCTTGCTGCTCAGGTCCCCCGTTTTATAGAGCTGATGAGCAACCTGGCCCGTAAAAACAGAATATACATAGTTGCGGGAACAATACCTGTAATGGAGAGAAACACAGTTTATAACGACTCGTTTTTCTTTAGTCCTTCCGGCAACTTTGGGGTTCAGGGCAAGCTTCACATGACACGTTTTGAGTCTGAAGAGTGGAGGGTATCAGCACGATCTCAAATAAAGGTATTTGAAACCGAATTTGGAAGAGTTGGTATAGCAATATGCTATGACGTTGAGTTCCCAGAAATAGTAAGGGTAATGGCAAATGAGGGTGCAAATATACTTGTTGTTCCCAGTTGTACAGACGACCGTCAGGGTTTTCTTAGGGTACGGTACTGCGCACAGGCAAGGGCGATAGAAAACCAGATGTACGTAATACAGTCATGTACTGTTGGTTCTTTACCGATGGTACCAGCTGTCCATCTAAATTACGGTCAGGCCTCAATCCTTACCCCAAGCGATTTCCCATTCTCAAGGGACGGTATCCTTGCTGAAGGAAACCCCAATATAGAGATGATGGTAATTGGAGAATTAAACCTAAAAACCATTCAAGAAAGCAGGTCCTTTGGAACCGTTTTACCTCTTCTTGATAGTCGCCGCACTGCCGAAATCATAAAGCAAACGCAAATAGAAACCTTATAAGGCATATTTTATGAGCATCATAGTACGTAACACCACCTCCAGAGATTTTCCTGAGATACTGGAAATGTCAAAAAAGGTTTATCCCGATTTCCCTCCGTGGACTGAAAAACACCTCCAGTCCCATATCAGGGTCTTTCCGGAAGGACAGTTCGTAGCGGTTGATTTAAAATCCGGACACATAGTGGGAATGGCAGCCAGCCTGATTATAAGATGGGGAGACTACAGTATAAATGCAAGCTGGAACGAGATCACAGACTATGGGATGTTTACAACACACAATCCAGAAGGTGATACACTTTACGGAGCAGAGGTTATGGTCTCTCCCTCAATGCAGCGTAGAGGAATCGGTAAAAAGATATATGAGGCAAGATTTAATCTGGCAATTCGTTTAAACCTTACACGCATATGTGCAGGTGCAAGGCTTAGCGGATACCACAGATACGCTCATAAAATAGATGCCAAAGAATACGTTTCTAGGGTTATAAGAGGCAGCATTAAGGACCCAACCCTTTCTTTCCAACTAAAGCAGGGATTTCATGTTCTGGCAGTGGTTCCAAACTACCTGCCTTCTGATAGGGAAAGCTTGGGATACGCTGCAATAATCGAGTGGCTTAATCCAAATAAAGCCCAAATACCCGAAAATCACTTAAAGAGTTTGTATGTAAAGAAAGAAACTCTACAGTCTTAAGGATTTGTATAAACTCGTTTGCCTTTGTTATGATAATATAGACTTAAAACATCTCGAGGAGCAATCCTATGGAAGACATTGAGACACTAAGACGTATCCTCAAAGAAAACCACACAATAGCTGTAGTTGGGCTTTCAGCGAACTGGTATCGCCCAAGCTATTTTGCAGCAAAGTACCTAAAGGATCACGGTTATAAGATAATTCCGGTTAACCCATCTTATAAAGAGATACTAGGGGAAAAATGCTATCCAACCCTAATTGATATACCTGAGAAGGTAGATGTAGTAGATATATTCAGAAAATCAGAGGACGTTCCTCCAATTGTAGAGGACGCAATTAAAATAGGAGCAAAGGTAGTATGGATGCAAATTGGGGTAATAAATGAAGAGGCAGCAAAAAGGGCCAGGGAAGCAGGACTTGAAGTGGTAATGAACCGTTGTATGAAGATAGAACACGCAAGGCTCTTTGGAGGACTTAACTTTGTAGGGGTCTACACCGGTGTTATCTCATCCAAGAGACCGAGATGGCTACCCTATTAAAATAACAGGAGGAGGTAATGGAAGATAGAAAGTTTGGTTTTGAAACACTTTGCCTTCACGCAGGACAACTTCCTGATCCAACAACTGGATCTAGAGCTGTTCCAATATATCAAACCACTGCCTACGTATTTGATAGCACTGATCACGCAGCAAGCCTTTTTAACCTGCAAACATTTGGAAACATATACACACGGATAATGAACCCAACAAATGCGGTATTTGAAGAACGCATGGCAGCACTTGAAGGTGGAAGAGGAGCACTGGCTGTGGCATCGGGAATGGCAGCACAGATGGTGGCACTGTTTACGATCATGGAAGCCGGAGATGAACTGGTTTCATCAAGCACTCTTTATGGAGGGACATACTCACAATTTGACGTAAGCTTTAGAAAGCTGGGTATAAATACCGTGTTTGTAAACCCCGATGACCCTGAGAATTTTAGAAAGGCAATAACTGAAAAAACAAAAGCCATATTTGCAGAAACGATAAGCAATCCGCTTGGAAACATTCTCGATATAGAGGCTGTTTCAAAGATAGCACATGAAGCAGGAATTCCACTTATAGTGGACAATACCTTTGCAACGCCTTACCTATGTAGACCAATTGAGCACGGAGCTGACATAATAGTTCACTCGGCAACAAAGTTTATATGCGGCCATGGAACATCAATTGGAGGGGTGATAGTAGAGTCTGGGAAATTCCCCTGGGATAATGGCAAGTTCCCTACCATGACCGAGCCTTCAAAAGGCTATCATGGTGTAAGGTTTTACGAAACATTTGGAGATTTTGGCTACATAATGAAAGCACGAGTTGAAACGCTAAGGACCTTTGGGCCTGCTCTTAGCCCATTTAACGCTTTCCTTTTTCTTCAGGGACTTGAAACCCTGCCCCTTAGGATGGAAAGGCACTGTGCAAATGCTCTGGCTGTTGCAAAGTTCCTAAAAGAACACCCCGCAGTAACATGGGTTAACTATCCCGGGCTTCCAGATAGTCCGTACTATGGGCTTGCAAAAAAGTACCTTCCAAAGGGAGCAGGCTCGATATTTACCTTTGGAATTAAGGGGGGAGTTGAGGCAGGGGTAAAATTCATTGAGAGCCTTCAGCTACTAAGCCATCTTGCAAACGTAGGAGATGCAAAAACACTTGTTATTCACCCTGCATCTACAACTCACCGTCAACTTACAGAGGAAGAACAAAGAAGCGCAGGTGTTACACCTGATATGATTCGCATCTCCGTAGGGCTTGAAACCCTAGATGATATAATCTGGGATATTGACCAAGCATTGGAGAAATCTCAGAACACAAAGAAAGTCTTTCTCTACACATCAGAAGCAGGGAAAAATAAAGGCAGATGAGTTATAAAGAATTTGGAGAAGCTCCGGTAATAATTGTTGACAAAGGCTCAGTTGGCATTGTTGAAACAAGGTACTATACATTTGCACATCCCCCAAATAAGTTTATTCTCGACAATGGAAAAACCCTAGGACCCATTACAGTGGCATATGAAACCTATGGAAGATTAAACCCCCAAAGAGATAACGTAATTCTTGTAGAGCATGCCCTAACGGCAAGCGCGCATGCTGCGGGAAAACATCACCCTGAGGACAAATACCCAGGATGGTGGGACGTTATGATTGGTCCTGGAAAAGCTTTCGACACAACAAAGTATTTTGTAATCTGCTCAAATATCCTTGGTAGCTGTTACGGTACAACAGGACCTTCCTCTATAAACCCTGAAACAGGAAGACCATACGGTTTGAGTTTTCCTATGATAAGTATAAGAGACATGGTACGTGTGCAAAGAGAGTTAGTTAAACACCTAGGGATAAAGCGAATCCGTAGTGTTGTAGGTGGATCAATGGGGGGAATGCAGGCAATAGAATGGGCTCTTCTTTATCCTGAGATGGTGGATTCTATAATCCTAATAGCCTCTGCTGCACGAACAAGCCCTCAATCAATCGCAATACACAGGGTTGGCATTCAAGCTATTATGGATGATCCAAACTGGAATAATGGAGACTACTATGGAAAAGCCCCTCCAGAAAAAGGCCTAGCAATTGCAAGAATGTTAGGGCATATTACCTATCTTAGCGATAAATGGCTATGGGAGAAGTTTGGGAGAAAACACACTGATCCAGCAACCATGAAACTAAACCTTAATAGCAAATTTGAGATTGAAAGTTACCTTGAATACCAAGGGACAAAGTTTGTTAAGAGGTTTGATGCAAACAGCTATATTTACCTTCTTCGTTCAATAGATATATACGATGCGGCTGAGGGATACGGAAGTCTTAAAGAGTCATTTAAGAGGATAAGGTGCAAAAGGGTTTTTGTCTCCTCTTTTTCATCCGACTGGCTTTACCCCACCTATCAGTCCGAAGAAATTGTAGAAGCTCTTGAGGCAAATAACATAGACGTTGTTTATCATGAAATAAAGTCTCCATACGGTCATGATTCGTTTCTTCTCGAATACGAAATACTAACGCCTCTTATCACCGATTTTCTGAACTCAATATAGGGGTTTGCTTGCCGATAACAATGAAACTTGGAATTGCACTGGGTGCTGGAGGAGCAAAAGGGTTTGCTCATATAGGGATACTAAAAACCCTTTATAAAGCTGGAATAGATTTTGATATAGTTACCGGAACGAGTATAGGAGCCCTTATAGGAGCAGTCTATGCCGGAGGAGATCTTAAAGGATTTGAGGAGGCCATAAAAAGAATCAAATCAAGAGACATTTTTTTTCTCCTAAGTCCTACCTGGCCAAAGTACGGATTCTTTAGTGGAAAAAGATTGTTAAAAAAGCTAAAAGAATTTATACACGTAGAGAATATAGAGGAACTTAACAAGAGGTTTGGAGCTGTCTGTGTTGATTTAAACTCTTCAGAAACAGTTACCATTACAACGGGCAACATCTTTCAGGCTATACGTGCAAGCATATCCATACCTGTAATATTTACCCCTATCACCGTTGATGGTAGGGTTCTTGTAGATGGGGGAGTTTTAGATCCTGTTCCGGTAAAAGCCGCTTACCTAATGGGTTCTGATTTTACAGTTGCCGTTGATCTCATAGGACAGAGAAAAGAAACCGATTCCAAACACAACAAAGAGGATAGCTTTAAAGAGCATTCGTCATCAAGTGTATATATACCACATATTTTAAATATGGTGTATAGGATATCTATAACTATACAGAGATACATTATAAAAAATACATTAAATGAAAACTACCCAGATGTTCTTATAAGACCTGATTTATCCAGCATAAAGTTCTTTGACTTTCATCGTGCAGAGCAGGCAATTAAAATAGGAGAGGAGGCTGCAAGGGAAGCCCTGCCAGATATAGAAAGGAAACTAAAGGCTAAAACTAAACCAGCTCAACCTGGGGGATAATCTCCTTGGAGAGTATCTTTAGGGTTTTAATAAACCTCTCAAGTGTACCACTCAGAATATGAAGTACCATATAGGATACACCTGCATCTCTATATCTTCTTAAACCCTTAACTATTTCGGTTTTTGTGTTACGAAGTACATCCTTGTTAGCGGTTCCCATAACTTTATTCGAAACTATCTGAATATTTGCTCTTAATGCAACCGTAAAATCCGAGTTTTCCTTTCCACAGACCCTAAGCCTCTCTTTTAGATAAACCATAGCTTTTTCTACTTCCTCTGGTGTTAGCCTCACAGGATGCCAACCATTTGCCAGCAAGACTGCCCTATCAATAGCTTCCTTACCGTTTCCTCCAAACCATATGGGTGGATAGGGCTTTTGAAGTGGCTTTGGATAGAAGCCAAGGTTAGAGAACTCAAAATACCTCCCCTTAAAGCTTGGACTCTTCTCAACCCAGAGTGTTTTTAGTATCTCTATATATTCCTCACTTATAGATCCCTTTTTTTGATAGGGTATGCCCAAGGCTCTAAACTCATCCTTTAGCCATCCGGTTCCAACACCCAGGATAACTCTTCCTCCACTTAGGACATCAAGCGTTGAAACCATCTTAGCCAGAAAAAACGGATTCCTGTAAGGAAGGACAATAACACTTGTTCCAAGTTTTATACGCTGAGTACAACCAACCAGATAGGCAAGGGTGGTTAATGGCTCAAAAAACTCCTCACCGAATCCCTTATGATGAGAGGTTGGTATCACTATATGATCACTTACCCACAGGGAGTCAAAACCCAACTCTTCAGCACTGGTTGCAATCTTAACAACGGCTTTCCCTGTAGCATACCTTCCAAAGTTGGGTATAGAAACTCCAAACCTCATATTATATGCAGATAAAAAGCCCTTTAAATCTCTTCTAGAGAAGTTTTTTCCCGCTCAAGGATACTTTTAAAGTAAAAGACCTTTCTCACAAAGGAACTTTTTTCCACACTGGCTCCCTTTACAGAGAGGAATCTACTTGGCCCCATATTGTAAGCCATAAGAGCCTTCTCTACGCTCTCAAATCGATTTATCAATTGAGAGATATAATAGATACCAAGCCTTACATTTATAACCGGATTATACAACGATTTTATTCCGTTAATAGAGATTCCCATCTCATCAGCCACGGATCTGGCAGTTTTTGGCATAACCTGCATCAATCCAATAGCCCCCTTACTGGATATAGCCTGAGGATTAAACCCACTTTCAACATGTATCAGAGCAAGTACAAGCAGTGGATCTATTCCGCTAATTTCACATTCCTCTCTAATGAGTCTGGCAAGCTCATATGCTTGAGTAGGAGATATATCATCGGAGAACTTAAGTATTAACCTAAAGATCTCAGCACCTCTAGGTGTTAGGTACCTCAAACCAGTCTCAGAGTTTACTTTCTTTTGAATAACTGCTTTTGTACCTGCAAGCTCAAAAACATTTACCTTTTTGATGGTAAATTTAAGCTCAAACAGGATAAAGGCAACAAGAAAAACAAAGCAGAGTAAAAAAGAGAAAGCCTTTAGAACAGCAAAAGTCATAATTGCTAGCAAATCACAAACGTTTTTAAAATCCTTATACATGGTGTTTTTCTTAGATAAACTTAAGGTTTATATTAAGGTAAGTTGGGAATAAGGCTAAAACCTTAAACATTAAAACCGAATTAGTGTATTTTGTCAAGATACAAGCTAAATTTAGCTCTGAATCCTTGACCTTCATTTTTTTTCGTGTTAAATTTTTCTTTTTAAGATGAAACGAACCTATCAACCCCACGAAAAAAGGATGTTAAGAACCCACGGATTCAGAGAGAGGATGCGCACAAAAGGTGGAAGACGGGTTCTAAAACGAAGGATGGCAAAAGGAAGGTATCGCCTTACAGTTCAGCGTTGGAAAAAATGACATTTCCTCCAGACTCCAGTTTTTCCAAAGATGTAAGAATCCGCAGAAACTCCGAGTTCAAAGAGGTTTTCGAGAAAGGAATAAGGATCCAGACACCCCATTTTAAAGTTCTCTATTCACCCAATAACCTTGGCTTTCCACGGATAGGCGTAATTGTTGGCAAGAAAACATCCTTAAACGCAGTAGGAAGAAACCGGATTAAAAGGATAGTAAGAGAGGTCTTTAGGAAGAACAAGGTATCTTTTGATTCCTTTGATGTCGTAATTATAGCCAAAAGAAACTGTAAGGGCCTAACGTACAAAAACGTTGAGGAAGAGATACTGGGATTTGCTGAGAAAAAGCTGTCATGAAGAGGAATTTTCTCGTTTTTTTTATATCACTATTTATAAAGGTTTATAAGTACTTTCTCTCCCCTATTCTTCCACCTTCATGTCGATTCTATCCCAGTTGCTCACAATATGCAATTGAAGCAATGCAAACATATGGGGTTTTACGAGGTCTGTTGCTTACACTAAAGCGATTGATAAGATGCCATCCGTTAAACACAGGAGGCTACGACCCGGTTAGATAAGAGGAGAGGGGAAAAACAATGGATCGCACACGACTTAACTACATTCTATTCTTTGTTTTATCCCTTTTAATAATAATTACGTATACGTATTTTTTTGCTCCAAAAACAACAAAAAAACCACCTGAGCAAAAGGCAAAAGAAACTTTTTCCAAGGAAGTGGAATCCCCATCAAAAACAGTAGAGGAAAGAGAACCCCTTAGCGAGGAGGTTAGCTTACTATCCAAAGGAGAGCTGATAACGATAAGAACCCCTCTCTATTGGGGAACTATAGATACCCTTGGAGGAAGAATACCGGAGTGGAAGTTACTAAAATACAGAGAAACCCCGGATGAAAACTCCCCACCCGTTAACCTGATAAAAAACTCCCCACCTGTATTTAACACCAAGCTTAAGCTAGATGGTATTGAAGTTCCAAATCCTATTCCCTTCAATTTTGAAGGGGAAAAAGAGATTGAGGTCAAGGATGGAAAAGCCGAGATAGTTCTCTTCTGGAAATCACCAGAGGGAATAGAGGTAAGAAGGATATACGAGATAGACTCCTCCAGTTATCTTATAAAACACACTTTTGAAATAAGAAACCCGACCAAAAACCCTTTAAGAGAAACTCTTTTTATAGAGTCATACGGGAAAATCCAGCATAACGGCAGAGGGAAGAACAACAAGGACTTTATCGCCATGATTTCAGACGGCATAGAGCGCATTGACAAAATTCCACAGGAACCCGTTTTACTTAAAGGCACAATAAACTGGTTTGGTTTTTCTGACAAATACTTTACATATACCTTTCTTCCGGAAATAGGTGGAGAAACACAGCTCCACTTTAGAGGTTTCACCAGGAAAGGCTTTGCCAAAGCAGAGTTTGTATATCAACCTGACGTAATACCCCCTCAGGGCATACTTTTTCTAAAATCAAACCTCTACCTGGGTCCACTTGATTACGAAATCCTGCATTCGATTGGACGCGGTCTAGAAAAGATGATTAACTACGGATGGGTAGGACCCCTTGCCAGACCTCTTCTCTGGCTCCTTAAACTCCTAGATGGGGTATTTAATAACTACGGTATTGCTATAATTGCCATAACAATCATAATAAGGCTGGCTTTCCTTCCACTTACCTTAAAGAGCATGGCTTCTATGAAGGAAATGCAAGCAAAGATGCAGGAGCTAAAACCCAAGATTGATGCCATAAAGGAAAAATATAAGGACGATAAAGCAAAGCAAAACGCAGAGATTATGAAACTCTATACAAGCCACGGAATAAATCCACTCAGCACCCTTGGTGGATGTCTTCCCCTTCTTGTACAACTTCCGATTTTCATTGCTCTATACGATGTTCTACTGTATTCAATAGAGCTTAGACACAGCTCATTCCTATGGATAAAAGACCTTTCTGCTCCGGAGGACCTCTTCGATATACCCGGTATAGGGATTCCATTTAGGATCCTTCCACTAGCTATGGGTGCATCATGGTATATTTCCCAGAAAATGACCCCAACTACTGCTCCCGGCACCGACAACATGCAGATGAAGATAATGGAGTTTATGCCATTGATCTTCACCGTTATGTTCTGGGGTTTACCTTCAGGGTTGATACTGTATTGGACTGTGAGTAACATTCTTTCTATAATTCAACAACTCTATGTAAACCGTCGTTTCATGGCACTTAAAGGAGGAAGCAAAGATGTCGATAGTGATAGAAAAAGAAGGAAAAACAGTGTCTGAGGCTATTATAAGCCTGTGCGAGGAACTGGGACTAGCAAGAGACGAGATAGAAGTAGAGGTGCTAGAAGAAGGCTCAAAAGGTGTTTTGGGTATAGGCAGTAAGAATGCAAGGATTCGAGCAAAGGTAAAAAGGGATGATGTAAGCGAAAAAGGACTTAGAGCCAAAAGGGTCTTAGAAATAATCCTTGGATTCTTTATCTCTGATTACTCAGTCAATCTAAAAGAAACAAGCGATAGGATAAAACTTGAAGTAAGAACCAGTGAGGATAAGGGTCTTTTAATAGGTAAGCAGGGTGAGACACTTAAGGCAATGGAATTCCTCGTAGGAAAGATTGCGGGAAGAGTTTGCAAAGATGGGAAGGAAAAAAGGGTGTCAATAGATATAGCCGGTTATAAAAAGAGAAGAGAAGAAGCAATAGCAAAGATGGTTAAAGAGGCTGCGGAGAAGGCACGTAGATCCGGAAAACCTGTTACCCTTGAACCGATGTCTCCTTTTGAAAGAAGAATAGCCTACATGACACTAAAAAAGGAAAACGGATTGAGACTGGAAACAAAGAGTGAGGGTAACGAAAAAAGGATTACAATAATACCAACAGGCAGAAGCAAAAATAAGGGAGTAAATAAGCAAAAGGAAGCTTAGTAAAAACCGGATATCACTAAAAACTCCCTTTTTAATGCAGGTACCTTTTATTTAGGTATCAGTTGCCTATTCCTTATTACACAAGAGGAGGTGTACAATGAGTCCAGATAAACCGCCAAAAATCGAAGATGAATACTTTGCAAGAGAAGACGCAGAGAAGATAAAACGTCTTAAAGAAAAGCTTAGGCAGGAAATACTTGAAGAACAGAGGAAGAACATAAAAGGAATATGCTATATGAAATGCCCTAAATGCGGTGGTGAACTAAATGAGGTAATCTTTCGAGGGATAAAAATCGATAAGTGTAGCGCGTGTAGAGGAGTATGGTTAGATAACGGAGAGCTTGAAAAGCTTGCAGGGCCGGAAGAAAAAAGCATAGTAAGGGAGATTATTGAGCTCTTTAAACCACGTTAGGGCTTTTCTCACGTATTCTCTTAAAGAAGTCTCTAAGCAAGCTGGAACACCTATCCTGTAGAACTCCACTCTTAACCTCAATAGTGTGATTTAGCTTTTTATCCAATCCAATTGTGTAGACAGACACCAAGGCACCGGCCTTTGGATCCGGTGTTCCAAAAACAACCCTTTTTATCCTTGAGAGCACTACTGCTCCCATACACATAACACATGGCTCAAGTGTAACGTAAAGAACCGTTCCAGTAAGCCTCCAGTTTCCCAGCTTCCTCCCAGCCTCCCTTATCGCAAGCATCTCTGCATGAGCTGTGGGATCACAAAGAGATTCACAAAGATTATGAGCACTCGATATAATCTTTTCATCTTCCCCTACAAGTACAGCCCCTACAGGAACCTCTCCCTTGTCTGCAGCCTTTAGCGCTTCACCAATAGCAAAGCTCATAAACATCTCATCAAGTGAGCTTGTCATAGCCAGAAACCAACAAAACAGTTAAAAAGCTATCCTGTGTTTTTCATAGCTGCAGCAATGCCGTTTATGCTCAGTTTAAGATTATCTATAAGCTTTGATTCCTCATCCGGACGAAAATCCCCTTTGTTTAGCCTTCGTAACAAAGCAACCTGAATGTAGCTTAAGGAATCGACATACGGGTTTCTAAGCTCAATAGACCTCTGGAGAAAAGGATTATTATCAAGGATTCTTTTTTGCTCTGTAATTTTAAGAACAATCTCTTCGGTCAACCTGTACTCGTTTCTTATCTTCTCAAAAATTCTCCTGCCTGTCTCTCTGGGCTTTACAAGAAATGAATATTCAAGAGCAATCCACATATCGGCCTTAGCCAATGTCATCTGAACATTGTCTATAAAAGACCTAAAGAACATCCAATTTCTGTACATATCACGGAGCAAACCAAGATTCTTATCGGGGTCCTTCCTGAGAAAGGCATCAAGGGCAGAACCAACAGAATATATACCCGGAAGAAGATGGCGATTTTGTGTCCAGCTAAAAACCCAGGGAATTGCCCTTAAATCCTCTATTCTGTTGCTCTGTTTTCTTTTTGCAGGGCGTGAACCTATGTGCATCTGCTCAATCATGGAAATAGGAGTTGCCTGCCTAAAGTACGTGTAAAAGTCAGGATCCTCATACACAAGCTCTCTCCATATCCTCCTTGCAATTTCAGAGACCTCCTCCATAACCTCTTCCCACTCAGGTTTTATCTCCTGATCCCTAAGGCTTGTAAGGACAACTGCAGAGGTGATAAGCTCAAAGTTATGCTCTGCGATCTCGGGTAAAGAGTAGTTGTTGTAGATAACCTCCCCTTGCTCAGTTATCTTTATAAGCCCATCAACGGTACCAGGAGGTCTAGCAAGTATAGCCTGATTCGTTGGTCCTCCTCCTCTGCTTACCGTTCCACCTCTGCCGTGAAAGAGTTTCTGTCTTATTCCAAACCTGTCTGCAACGTTTTTTAATGCTCTTTGGGCTTTATAGCTTTCCCAGCTTGCACAGAGTAGTCCTCCATCCTTTCCACTGTCCGAGTAACCTATCATTATTTCAGATAGGTTTCCCCTTGCCTCCAAGTGTTTTCTGTAGACTGGATTTAAATACAGACTCTCCATTATTTCCGGGGCACGCCTAAAATCTTCAATCGTTTCAAATAGCGGTACTATATTTAGCTTGCTAACTATCCTGCCTTCATCTTCTAAGTACAGGCCTACTTCCTTTGCCAGAAGAAGCACCTCAAGTATATCGCTTGCACTGTGGGTCATACTCACTACATATGTATCAACAGCCTCAGGACTTATCTCATCCAATGAGCGTTTTACCCATCTAAGGGTTTCTATAACTTCTTTGGTCTCCTCAGAAAGCTTAATCCAGTCAGGGATAAGAGGACGAGGGTTGGCAATCTCTTTGGACAACCATCTTGTTCTTTCCTCCTCACTCAATTCCCTGTAGTTAACGATGCCCAATTTTTCCGTTACCTCCGAAATAGCCCCAAAGTGAAGGGAACTGTGCTGTCTTATATCCAGCTTTGCCAAGTGAAAGCCAAAGAGCTCCACAAGACGTATAAGCCTCCTAAGGCCTGAGTTGGCAAGACGCTCCCCTTTGTTGCTTCGAAGGCTTCTATCAATAAGATAGAGGTCTTCTAAAAGCTCGTCTCTACTCAGGTAGTAGTACCCGTTCTTTTTACCCTCCGTTGCAGCTATGGTATTTAAGAGCTTTTTATGTACGTACTCCAGCTTTATCCGATAAAACTCCAAAGGATTCTTTATATCTATATCACCAGGTATAAGCTCCCTATCTCTCTTTATAGATTCGATAAGCTCTGGAATCACAGGAACTATCTTTGCAGAGGAACTCAACTGACGCTTTATCTGCTTTATCTCATCAACATATCTCTCGAGTGCCAGTTTTTTTTGCATTCTAAGTACTTCGTAGGTTACCTTGTGTGTTACAAAAGGATTACCATCCCTATCTCCACCAACCCACGAACCAAATCTTAAGAAGTTAGGGATCTTAAACGAACTAACCTTATAGTGCCTCTTTACCTGCTCTTCAATCTCCTCGTATATGCTCAAGATAGCATCAAAAATCGTTTCCTTAAAGTAGTAGAGAACGTTTCTAGCCTCATCGATCGGGGTAATTTTATAAGGAGGAACCTCTTCAGTCTGCCACAAACTAACTATCTCAGCCCTTATCTCCCTTTCTATCTTGTCTCTTTCATCAGGGATAAGAAGGGGGTTTTCCAATTCTTTCAATAGAATTGCAATGTGACGGAACTTCTCAAGCACTATGTGACGATTCACCTCGGTAGGATGAGCGGTAAGAACAAGCTCTATTGACATCCTATTTAGAAGCTCTACAAACCTTTCAAAATCCACCCCCATACCCTCAAGCTCTCTAAACATGTGCTCAATGGAACCCTCTTCAAACACAACCGCCATGCGTTTTTGCTCTCTCCAAAGCCTTATCTGATGGTTCTGCTCAGCAATGTTTACAAGCTTAAAGTACATGGTAAAAGCTCGTGTTACATTGTATAACTCCTCATGATTCAACCCCCGTATGGTAGATACAAGCTCCTCCTTTAGATCCCGAACGTAGTTTCTTCGCATCTCCTTGGTAAGAAACCTTATCTTCTCCACTATATCAAAGATCCTTTTTCCTTCCTGCTCTATAAGAGTCTCACCGAGAAGATTCCCAAGGTAACGCACATCCTTTCTTAAGGGCTTATCCCTGTCTTCTGCATCCTCCACAGAGCGCCCAGTAGTTAGCTCGATACTCATTATAATCCCAGACCCCCTTCTTTCCCTGCAATAGGGTAAATCAACGCTTAATTGCACACAGGTTTAAAGTGGCAGCTATTTTCTTGCGCTAAACTTAAGACCTACCTTAATACGATCCCAGGTTTTATCCGTAATCTCTTTTAGCTCGGCCATTTTTATCTTCTGCGTAGCGGTTACTGGAAATCCTTCGGGGTATATCTCTATAAATCTTGGTACCATGAAAACAGGAGCAATCTCAGCCATCCACTTGCAGAACTCAACCGGATCAAACTTTGCATCTGGTTTTAAGGTTATACACAGCTTTATCTCATCATCAGAGACATTTGGGAGCCTTACCCCAACCGCTATAGCTTCCTGGATTCCGGGATACCTCATTGCTATATCCTGCACTGCAATAGGATCAACGTTTTCTCCAGAAACCCTTATCCTTGAGTGCCTACCAACAAAGTAGAATCTTCCATCAACACCACGTGCAAAGATATCGTCAGAATTAAAGAACCCTTCATCATCAAAGGCTTCCCTTGTGCGCCTGGGGTCCTTAAAATACTCGTTAAGTGTGGTATGAGGAATCAAGGGCTTTATAAAAAGCAATCCCTTTGCCTCATCAGGTGGAGTTGGGTTTTCATAGGGATCCCAAAACGTTCTTACAATCTTTGTTGTATCCTGTGGATCCCTAAGCTCGACATAATACCCCTCCATAGGATAGCCAGATGATCCAGGTCGGTGGTCTTCAGGGTCTTTCCAGAGCACCATTCCCATCTCTGTGGAACCATAACCATCTATTACCCTAACACCAAACCTCTCTTGGAACTCTTCTAAGTTCTTAGGGGCAGGAGACCCAAGCATTATCCTTATCTTATGCTTCCTGTCCCACTCACTTGGGGGAGCTGCCCATAGATACTCTGCTACCGCACCCAGCATGTTTGCCACCGTAGCACCACATTCGGCTGCCCACTTCCAGAAACTGGAGGCAGAAAACCTAGGATAAAATACAGCAGTAGCCCCTGCTCCCATTGCGCTAAAAAGGCACATAACCTGTGCGTTTGCATGCCCAAGAGAAAGAACACTCATAAGCACATCCCCACTCCTTACACCCTGCTGCTGAAGGTAGCTTCTAACGGTCATTATCACACCGCCATGGTCTCTTACAACCCCCTTTGGCATTCCAGTTGTACCGGATGTAAACATACACCTCTCAACATCAGCAATCGTCACATCAACACCAGGGTTTTCGGAGGAAAAATCGTTAAACATGGTAAAGGGTAGTGCCTTTATCTTCCCTATGCTGTCCGGAACGTCCTTGGGGTCTCCGGTAACAAAAACAAACTTTAATTTCTCTAGATTATCGGCTACGTCCCTTACAAAAGGAATGCTGTCCTGGTCTATTATCAAAGCCACCATATCAGAGTGGTTAATTATATAAGCTAGACGCTCTCCTTTTTCATCCTTATTTATGGGAACCTGAACCCCTCCAGACTTATGAATACCTATGATGGATATCACATACTCAGCACAGTTAAGCATGTACATACCCACCTTATCTCCCTTTTTAACACCTACATGTTTTATAAGACCATTTGCCACTCTGTTTGCCCACTCGTTTGTTTCCTTATAGGTATAGCTTCCAGTAATGTTTCCATCTCTGTCAGCAACACGAAACATCGTCTTATCAGGAAACATCTCCGCTCCTTTCTCTAAGTACCTTGTTATAGGTAACCACTTTTTTGTATCATCAAACGTACCAAAAGGTAATGTTCCCTCACCAACATACTTTGGGTCTCTGGGTCTAAATAACAAACGCATAATTGTCTCGCCTCCCTTTAATTTATTATTTTAGAATCTTAGAAAATAACGTCTCTTTAACTTATTTTAACAAATTCCATACGATAAATGCAAGACAAATAAATGGTAAAACCATCCGAAAAAAACAACCACCTACCTTCTATTATGCTCGTTATATTCCCTAGAAATCCTTAAAAAGTTTTTAAGTAGATCCTTACCATGTTTGGTAAGAATAGATTCCGGATGGAATTGAACACCTTCTATGGGGTATTCTCTGTGTCTTATTCCCATTATCTCATCCTCATCCGTCCAGGCTGTAATCTCAAGCTCATGGGGAAGAGAATCCCTATCAACCAGTAAAGAATGATACCTTGTGGCCTCAAAAGGATTGGGCAAGCCACTATATATACCCTTCCCATCGTGATAAATTAAAGAGGTTTTACCGTGAAGCAATCTCTTTGCCCTTACAATCTTTCCTCCAAAAGCATAGCCTATGGATTGATGCCCAAGGCAAACCCCCAAAATGGGTATCTTTCCCCCAAACTCTCTTATTACCTCTACAGATATTCCAGCCTCCTTAGGTGTGCACGGTCCCGGAGATATAACTATCATTTCCGGAGACATCCTTCCAATCTCTTCTAAGGTGATTTTATCATTCCTAAAAACCTGAATCTCCTCTCCCATCTCCCCCAGGTAATGGACGAGATTATAGGTAAAGGAGTCGTAGTTATCTATAACCAGTATCATATTAAAGACCTGTTCTTGCTACCTTTATGGCCTTTACAAGAGCCTTTACTTTGTTTACAGTCTCATTGTATTCCTTTTCAGGGTCTGAATCCGCAACAATCCCGGCACCTGCCTGAATAAAGGCTTCATCGCCCCTTATCACATATGTTCTAATTGTAATACACGTATCCATGTTACCAGAGAAGCTAAAGTAACCAACTGCTCCTCCATAAGCCCCTCTCCTGGTTGGCTCCATCTCCTCTATTATCTCCATAGCCCTCACTTTTGGAGCCCCTGAAAGGGTTCCTGCAGGAAAGGTTGCCCTTATAACATCAAATGCATCCTTTCCTTTAGCAAGCTTTGCAACAACATTTGACACTATATGCATGACATGTGAATACTTCTCTACTGTCATAAGCTCATCTACGTTAACAGTTCCAATCTCTGCAACCCTACCCAGATCGTTTCTGGCAAGGTCAACAAGCATTATATGCTCTGCCCTCTCCTTGGGGTCTGAAAGGAGTTCCCTTTGAAGCTCAAGATCCTCTCTCTCATCTCTTCCCCTAGGCCTTGTTCCGGCAATGGGGCGGGTCTCTATTTTATCCCCTTCAACCCTTACCATAACCTCTGGAGAGGAGCCCACAAGGAACTGCTCCTGCATCTTTAAGTAAAACATATAAGGAGAGGGATTTAAAACCCTAAGGGCTCGGTAAAGGTCAAAAGGGGACACATCAAGTTTTACATTCCATCTCTGTGATATAACTGCCTGAATAATATCACCAGCTCTGATATACTCTTTTGTCCTTTCAACGGCTCTTATAAAATCCTCGGGTTTAAAGTTTGACTTAAATTCAGAAACGTCTATCTTTTCAACCTTTTCCTTGAACCCGGTTTTACTACCACTGTAGAGGGACACAGGGGTTCTTAATCTCTCCACCAGAGACTCTATCCTTGCCACAGCATCGTTATAGGCTTTCTCTGCATACTTAGGATTAGGCACATAGGCATTTGATATAACCTTTATCTTATGGCTTACGTTATCAAACACAAGAACCGTATCGGTTATCATAAACACACAATCCCATAGCCCTAGATCATCTTTCCCAATCTCAGGTAGGTTCTCAATGAACCTTACTATATCGTATCCGAAATAGCCAACGGCTCCGCCATAGAATCTGGGAAGCCCTTCAAAAACTACAGGATGATATCTTAAAAGCAGGTTCCTTAAAGCATCTAGGGGATTCCCCTCTAGTTTCTCTACCCTACCGTTCTTTATGATTTCGATATAAGTTCCCTTTGATCTAAACACTATAGAGGGTGCCGTTCCTATAAAGCTGTATCTTCCCCACTTCTCACCACCTTCAACGCTTTCAAGAAGGAATGCATAATCCCCACTTTCAATCTTTTTTAAAGCTGACACGGGTGTGTCGAAATCCGCAAGTATTTCCCTACACACAGGTACCAAGTTACCCTGTTTTAGCATCTCTTTAAATTCGGAGAAAGAAGGATAAACCATCTAAGAGAAATGATAAAAGCCCACATAATAAAGTCAAGAAAGACTTTTTTTAAACACCCTAGAAAGGTATTATTAATAGGAACACAAGGTTAAAGACAAAGGAGAGAGTATAAAGATGCCAAAGATTAACCCCCAGATCTTCAGAGAGTACGACATAAGAGGGATAGTGGAGAAAGACCTGACAGAAGAAGTCGTAGAGACCATAGGAAAGGCCTATGGCACATACATAAGAAAGCAGGGGAAAAAGAGGGTAACCCTCGGAAGAGACTGCAGACCAAGTTCACCCGCTTTTGCCAAAGCCATAACACGCGGGATCAACTCTACCGGAGTGGATGTTGTTGACATAGGTATGGTTTCAACACCCATACTTTACTTCTCACTATTTAATCTGGATGTGGACGGAGGGGTTATGGTTACAGCAAGCCACAACCCTACTGAGTACAACGGTCTAAAGCTATGTGTGGGGAAAGAAACCCTTTTTGGTGAAGAGATCCAGAATATAAGAAAAATCGCAGAACTCGGGGATTTTGCCATTGGAGAAGGCTCATATGAAGTCCGCTCCGTAACAGAAGACTACCTACAGTTCCTGCGAAACAACCTAGATATTAAACCAGGGATCAAAGTAGGTATAGACTGTGGAAACGGTATGGTTGGTATAGTAGCTCCTAGGATACTTAAGGAGTTTGAATGCGAGGTGTTTGAGCTCTATGTTACCCCTGATGGGACATTTCCAAACCATCATCCAGACCCAACTGTAGAGGAAAACCTAAAAGACCTTATAGAAGTTGTCAGGGAAAGAAAGTTACAGGTGGGAATAGGTTTTGATGGAGATGGAGACAGAATAGGTGTGGTTGATGAAAACGGCAACATAATATGGGGAGATATGCTTGTTCTTATATTTGCAAGGCATATACTCAGCCAGATCCCCGGAGCAAAGATAATAGGGGATGTAAAATGTTCAGGCAGGCTGTTTAAAGATATAGAAAAGCACGGCGGAGTACCTATTATGTGGAAAACTGGCCACTCTCTTATAAAGGACAAGATGAAAAAGGAAAAGGCAGTTCTTGCAGGTGAGATGAGTGGTCACATCTTCTTTGCCGACAGGTACTTTGGATATGACGATGCACTCTATGCGGGACTGAGATTGCTAGAGATTATCTCCAAAACAGGCAAGAAGGTTTCAGAACTATTGGAGGGAGTTCCACCTGCATTTGCAACACCTGAAATAAGAGTGGAGTGTCCGGACGATATAAAATTTAAGGTCGTTGAGGGAGTCAGGGAAATGCTTAAGAAAGAATATGAGGTTATTGACATAGACGGTGTAAGGATTGAGTTTCCAGATGGATGGGGTTTAATAAGGGCATCTAATACACAGCCTGCCCTAGTCCTTAGGTTTGAAGCAGAAAGTAAAGATAGGCTAGATGAGATACGCTCCCTTATAGAAAAGAGCCTTAATCAGGTAAAAGCCAGTTTGGCAAAATCTTTATAAAAAGAGAAGCAAGAGAAATTAAATTCTACAACCGATATCTGAATCCCTCTCTAAATCAAATCATCAATTAGTTTATGAAAAAGCTAGCCAGGGGGAAAGGTATGGATAACTACAACTACGATACCGTCGTAATAGGGGGAGGAGCAGCAGGACTTAGTGTTGCCACAGCATCAGCCAAGCTCGGTCTTAGAACCGCACTAATAGAGAGGGAAAAACTCGGGGGTGATTGTCTTTATTATGGATGCATTCCAAGCAAAACCATAATTCACTCTGCAAAAGTAGCCTCGCTTATAAGAAGGGCAAGGGAATTTGGGTTAAATGAAATTCCACTCTCTTTTGACTTCTCCAAAGTAATTGAGCATGTTTGGAGTGTTATTCATAAAGTAGGAGAGCATGACAGTCCGGATAGATTCAGGGAGATGGGGGTTGATGTTATATTCGGGCAACCAGCTTTCTTATCAAGGGAAGAACTGGAGGTAAACGGAAAGATAATAAGAAGCAAGAGATTCGTTATATCTACTGGATCAAGATCTCTTACCCCACCCATACCCGGGCTTAAAGAAACTGGTTTTTTATCGCATATTGACGTATTTCACCTTAAAACACTACCAGAATCTCTTGTTGTAATAGGTGCAGGCCCTATAGGAATGGAATTATCCCAGGTGTTTTCACGGCTTGGCTCTAGGGTTACGGTAGTAGAGATGATGGAACGGATTCTTCCCATGGAGGATGAAGACATCTCAAAAACCCTAGAAAAACTCCTTTCAGACGAAGGAATAGAGTTCCTTACAGGTACACAAGCAAAGCATGTTTTTAGTGAAACCGGGAAAAAGGTAATAGTTGCTGAGAAAAACGGAAAAGAAATTATATTAAAAACAGACGAGATACTTGTTGCCACAGGGCGTACACCCAATGTTGAAGGGCTAAACCTTGAAGCGGCTGGGGTTCAGTACAACAGGAAGGGAATAGTGGTAAACAAAAGGCTTCAAACCACCTCAAAGAACATATGGGCATGCGGAGATGTTGTGGGTCCGTTTCTCTTTACCCATATGGCAGAGTATCAGGCAGGTATAGTTGTAAGAAATGCAATACTTAGAATTCCAACCAAGGTAGACTACTCAGTTGTTCCGTGGACAATATTTACAGACCCCGAGGTTGCCCATGTGGGGATAACCGAGATGGAAGCACGGGAAAAAGGCATTAAATACGAGGTGTACAAGCACCATTTTAACAAAGTTGACAGAGCCCTAACAGAAGTTGAGGACAAGGGATTTATAAAGATTATAACCACTGGATGGAGAGGAAATATAATAGGAGCTCATATAATAGGGCCGCACGCAGGAGAGCTAATAGGGGAAGTAGCTCTTGCCATAAAGAAAGGCCTAACCGTAAATGATATATCATCTACGGTACATGTTTACCCCACCCTTTCACTGGGTATAAGACAAACAACTGATCTATTCTTTCGAAGAAAGTTTGAGTCTTCATGGGTAATTAACCGTGTTCTAAGGTTCGTTGTTAAGCTTCTTAACTAGAGTTTAGACTCACTTACGTACCCATCTACCATCGGGAAGCTGAACCCACCACCCGGGTTTTGCCTCTTCCCTTCTAACAGCGGCAAACTGTTCCGCAGCCTGTGGAAGAACCCTGCTTATATTCTCCTGTGTTATATCAAGGTTGTTAATCTTTAAAATCGCCTTTGCCATACCTCTTACTATGATCTGTCGATCAGAGTTCTCAGCACGGAAAGCTTCAAGCTCTTCCCTTGTAAGGCTCCCTCTTACAACCAAAAGCCCGTTATTTCCCTCACCAACCTTACCCTGAGCAGCCATTTTGTTTATAATACCCACTCTCTGCCCCCTACGGCGAAATGCCTCAACCACCTCAGGCATATTCCTTATCTCATCTGTTATCCTTTTTGCAATGTTATCCTGAGCCCAAGAAACGGTATAAATATCAACAACCAGATGCCTTTTTAGGGTTATAATCCTTTTTGAACTAAGTTGTGGCTCTTGGGGATACCTACTTGGTTTACCTATTCTCTTATCATCTTCCTTAGAACTGTCCTTAGATGAAGGGGATTCTTTAACCTCTGGGGGTTTTACAAACTCCTCTTCCAGGCTTTTATAGGCTTCCTTTACCTCTTCTGCAGGAAAGTAAACATTAACCGTTACAATAGCACAAGACATAAGCAAACCTGACAGTATAGAAAACAAAAACGTATCTACTCTTCTCATAGTATTTCTCCTTAACTTTGCTCTTTTCCTTTATTTTTTAAACTCAAATCTAAGCTCTCCCTTAACAGCTCTTCTTGCAGTCTCCCTTATTACAGAAAGGAAATGTGGAACAGATATAGAGTTCTTTTTCTCATCCACCTTGATAGATAGATCCCTTATACCAAATATACTGTGTGATATATCCAGCTTCTTAAATGTTATTTTCCCTTCTCTTACGTAACCGTAAAGCTCACCTCTGTCGTATTTACGAAAAGACCTAAGGAAAATCTTTTCCCTGACACCAAGCTGTTTTAGCAGTGCTTTTCCTATTTTTCTCTCCTCATCCTTAGATTTTACAGACCAAAAATAAAAAAGGCTATTTATAGATCTCCGTTCCCTCCCCCTACCGTTTAACCACAAAAAGCCGTTTATCCTTCCAGTTATATAGTCTTTTAGAGAAGGAATGCTATCCGTTATGTTTTTAAGGCTGACCTCTTTAAAGAGAGCCATGATACCGTATCTACCGTCTTCAAAATATATTGAACCGTCACCAAACATATGCCCTTTGTAAAGCTTAGCCTTTAGGTTTCTTATGCTAAGCCCACCTTGACCGAACCCAATCTCACCACATATATCCTCAACACTTAGAAATCCGTACTTAAGTTCCTTTATTCTTATAATGTCTTTTACCATCCTGTCCTGCTTTCTGTTCTCGGTAATAACATTAAATGCCTTTTTATCAACTCCATTTCCACTTACCAGATTGGGTATAGCAGTTATCTGGGTTACTTTGTCTTCTACATGCAAGATCCCATCTATACCTTCAAGTGATAAAAAGGCCCCATGAAAAGGAACCCGAAAAGAGGCGTTATTCACTAAAACCCTGCCACTTATTGAACTCCTTTTAGGCCCTAAGAATCCAGAGAGTTCCAGATTTGCCTCCATCTCCCCTGTTAAGCTAGCCTTTCTAAGAAATATAGGTAAGAGAGGGTAAAACATATCCTTTAGCTCTGTTAGAGGAGTCCTAAGTATCTCTATTTTTAGTACACCTCCCCTTTTTTCATCTTCTCTTCTAAATAAAACAGCCAGATTAACCCTGTTACCCACTTTATCTTCTACAAACCCGTTTATTAGAAAAACGGTTTCACCTAAAGTTTTCAAATCTGCATAACCGTTTACAGAGAAACCCTCTATCCCCCAAATACCCATCTCACTTACAAAAACACTTCCCCTACCCTGTGGTATAAAAGAACCATCCTTTAGATTCCCTGTAAACTCAAAACCTAGCTTTTTTAAATACGCTTGTTTTCCACCTAAACCTATGGGGATAAAAACCTTCTCAAAGCCGATACTTAAAAAAACACTTGAAAAACCATCTACAGTTACCTCACCGCTTACGTTTCCATCGAGAAACCCTGCCGAAATTAATTTAACCTTTAAGTTCTTTCCCCTGGATAGAACAACACCAAGATCCACATCTCTTAGGGTTTGATTGCCAACTTCTAATCTGCCAACAAAAAGCCTGCTGTCTAAAGAAACTCCCTTGTCGATTAAAAAGATATCCCCACTTCCCCTTACATCAAAAAATCCCACCCTTTTAAATCCATAGAAGTTACCATTTGCAAACTCTAGGACATAAATTCCTTTACCGTTGTCTTTAAAAGCAACCTCTATATTGCCTACCCTTACCTCCCCAAGCTCTTTCAAACGTACTTTAACACCCCCTAGCCTTATAAGACTACTGTCTATATAAAAGGTTCCAGAGGAATAGGAGAGCAAAAAACTCCCCATGGCTCCACCTTTACTGTTCCAGTTACCCGTCACCTCAACCCCTTGGTCTCCAGGCTTGCCTACTAACTTTGATTTAAATTCCTCTACACTTACCATTTCATTTGCAAAAAGCAACTTAGAACCACCCAGGTAAACGCTAAACCTCCAACCATCTCCTTCCGTTTTAAACACTGCGTCTGCAATATTTCCCCTCTTTATAGAAAGCAGTTCACCAAAGGAAAGAAACTCATAGTACACATCCTTTCCAGTAAGATTAACCCTGAGAGTATCCTTTCTGCTTCCATAATCACCAGGGTCGGTAGAATTTGGATAGGGTATCAAAACAACCTCTACCGGCTTTTGAGACCTTAATCTGCCTATTTTAATTCTCTTTTTGCTATCACTAAATTCCAAACCGGCTTCTCTTATATCAAAAGAAACCTCAGCTCTAAACCTCTTCATCTCCTCACTTACAACCATGAGATTTACACTCTCTACACTCCCATATATAGGCACAGAATAAAAACCACCTAAGAGTTCACCAATACCTATATCCCTCCCGGTAAGAAGCACTTTAAAAAATCTCCTGCTGTTTAAAGCCCTAAACTGTGCTTTTCCCGAAACAGTCCCCCCACCAAGGTATCCTTTCAGTGATAATACATCCACTCTGGTATCAGAACCAAAATCTGTTCTAACCTCTGAAACAATCTCAGCATCCTTAAGCCTAAGCTCACCTGAGTTTACCAATACACCCTGTGAACGAAGCTCTGTGTAAGCTGAAAGTCCTTTAAAATCACTTTTTAAATAGATACTGGCTCTTGGTTCCTCCACTTCTAGACTGTAAACACCTTCTCTAACACCTATGTCTCCAAAGGCAATATTTCCACTTGCGTTTAAATCCCTCTGAGAAAGAGAGCCTTTAATCTCAATGTCACCATCCTTAATACCGCCATAGAGCTTTATAGAAGAGGTGGAACCAAAAACAAAGCTTGAAAGGCTCCCCATATCTATACTATTTATCCTTCCCGTTATATCAAAACTGCGATCTGTTGTAACGTTTTCCACACGTCCGGTAAGCTCAAGGGCAAAAGATTTTCCAATATCAACATAGATACGGTCTAAATAGATGCTATCATCCAATCCAGTATACTTAACGCTATAGTTTAGATATCCCTCTGGTAACCGCTCCATATTACCGGCTACACCTAAAGGTGAGAAAAAGAGCTTCCCGCTTAGCTTAATTCCATCTAATACCTCAAAATCAAGCTCCGATGAAAGAACCAATCCCAGATGGTTTCCGAATATGGAATTAAAACCTTTTAGTTCTAACCCAGTTGAGCTAACCTGAAAACTACCAACCGGACTATCTAAAAAAGGTTTAACCACCCCTTTAAACTTAAACTCTGCATTCTTCAAACTGACAGAACCCAAAACCCTTAGCTCTCTTTCCTCTTCTTTCTCCGCGTCTACAAACTCAAACCTTATCTTTCTAAAGACAAGAAAAACTCCAGGAATAAATTCAACCCGGGCATTGTTTACCTCTACATACTTAACAACAACTGGGAGGTTAAACGCTTCCTTCCCTTTCCGTTTACCCCCTTCTCTTCCCATAAGCCTTGTTAAGATCCTCAGTGTATCTCTGCTTAGTGTAAAAGTCGGCTCATCAATTACTATTTCCCGCACACTTATCTTCCAGTTAACTAGGGAAGAAAAGATCTCAGGCTCAAGAACCAGTTTCCTAACGGTTAGTACCGGGTTGAGAAGATCCACCGTTTCGGAAACCTCTAAACCACTTCCCTTAATCCCGGAGAGCAAATCGAATTCTATATCCTTAATTCGAATACCATATCCCCTATCCTTTGAGATCTGCTGTATGTATCTGGATATTTGTTTGGGAACTAGAACCTCTACTAACAAAAAAAATAGGGACAGTAAAAGTATAAAGACAAAACCCAGCAGTATATAAAATACGGGCTTAAACTTTAATTTTGGAAAAGGCATAAAGGAATATTATATGCAGAATATAGAAATGCCAAACAGGAAGCGGGGTTGTTTAAAACATTAAGGCAAACCCTAACCTATATCCTCAACACGTTTTGCCTTTATTACGTTTCTAAATTTAAAGATTGCATATCTTTTCTCTTTTTTGAATTCTCCAAAGACCTTTACTTTATCCCCCTCCGTTATGGAGAGACGACCTTTAAAGTAAACACCCACAGAGTTGTTCTCATCATCATAGAGTTTAAAAAGGGTATAGGGGTCTCCATCATAGGATTCTGTAAACTTTATCTTTTCAACCTCACCCTCAACTACAACATCCTTACCGTCATAGTAAATTGGATTCTCAATAATTTCCCTTATTGATTCACTCAAATCTCCAGCATAGGCAAAAACCAGAAACTGCATAAAAAAAACCCCCACCAACGAAAGAAAAAACCGTTTGCTCATTTCCAACTCTCCTGGTCTTATAATTATTAAGCGGTTTTATAATTATAACAAAAACGATTAAGAGTCAATAAACGTTTTTGATTTTGATGAGAAAAACTGCTACTGGATTCACTCAACTACGGTTTCTATAGGCTAAATCAAGCAATTCAACCAGATGGAGTGTTTTAATACCAAGCCCGTTTTTTCTAATTCCCATACCTATCTGGAGGAGGCATCCAGGATTCCCTGAGACAAGCACTTGGGGTTTTATTCTCCTTAGATTAAAGATCTTGCGCTCAAGTAACTTCTCAGACATATCAGGCTCCACTAGATTGTATATTCCTGCACTTCCACAGCAGATATCGGATTCACCAAGCTCAACAAACTCAATTCCAGGAATCTGTCTTATGAGTTTTCTTGGTTGCTCTTTTATCCGCTGAGCATGTGCTATATGACACGCATCCTGATACGTAACCCTTAATCTAAGTTCCCCCAGATTGCCCTGAAGACCCACCTCAGCAAGGAACTCAGAAATATCCTTTACCTTTTTGCTGAATCTAACTCCACGTTCATAATAACCTCTATCCCCTCTTAGTATCTCACCATATTCCTTCATGGCCGAACCACATCCGGCTGAGTTAACCACTATCGCATCGACCTCTTCCCTTTCAAAAACCCTGATATTTAGACGAGCAAACTCTCTTGCTTCACTAAGCCGACCTGAATGAAGAGAGAGAGCACCACAACATACCTGATCCCTAGGAATAAAAACCTCGCACCCATTCTGGACTAAAACCCTAACAGTTGCCAAATTCGTTTTATGAAAAAAAACGCTTTGAATACACCCCGTAAGCAGTGCAACCTTAAACTGCCTTCTCCCCCGGGGCTCTATCCTCTCCGGTAGGTTAGAAGAAAGGAAAGGAGACTCAACACTGGGTAACATACCCTCCATGTGTAAAAGCCTTTTAGAGAACCCAAGAATCCCAGATGACTGAACGAGTTTCCTAATCCCGGTAGCCTGATAGAGATACAGTAGAGGAAGTAAAAACCCTAGTCTTCTAGGATAGGGGAAAACCTTAAATAAAACAGAGCGGTAAAGCCTTTCCAGAAATGGCCTCCTGTATCTGCGCTCAATCTGAGCTCTTACAGACTCTATCAATCTTCCATAGAGAACACCAGATGGACAAGCGGTCTCACACCCAAGGCAACCAAGGCAGAGATCCATGTGTCTTACAAAGGCTTCTCCCATAGGGATCTTACCTTCGATAGCAGACCTCATAAGGTATATCCTTCCTCTGGGAGAGTCAAGTTCATTACCTGTTTGGAGATATGTTGGACAAGATGTAAGGCAAAAACCGCAGTGGACACAATCCCTTATTATTTCCATGTCAGGTTTATCTAAGTCATCAAATGCTTTAAATACCATGGGAGATTCTCTCACATCTCCTCCATTATAGAGAAGGTAAGCACATTGGGTACGGATTCTCTTAGCTTTTCCCTTAACTCTTCATCCCCTGAAAACCTTTTCTGGTTTAATCTGCGCCCAATTACAGAATGCCTCATAAATGGCTTGAAGAATGGATAGGGACGCACAACGTAGTTAATCCCATCTGTTGATCTCAGGCTTAAGGTTACGGATCTACCGTTGTAATCGAGCGGAACGTTTGGAATATCAAGAGAAAACCATCCATGACAAAGAGCAAGAGATATAATATCCCCTATCTGAACAAGCCTTAGATTCACCCTTATATCCTCAGGCAAGCACTTGGTATCAAGCGTAGAGAGATTAATGTGTAACATCTCGGAAACAAACCCTATGATTTCCATATAACAAGAGTGGGCTATTGAATTTTTCCTCCCCTTGTTTAAGCTCTTTTCGTTTAGTTTTCCAAAATGCAGGGCAATAAGTGCTGAGGCATAAGGGTGAGCAGCAGAGTATCTTTTGAAACAACGCCTCCATATACAGTACTGCTCCACAGAATCCATCTCCAAAAAATTCATAGGATACCTGTTTGAAGGGTTTACCTTGGGTAGTGCATCCCACTCCTTCCAACCGTTGTCGTGTTCTGATATAGCAAATATAACCTCTTCATAAGGATTAGGTTTTGAAAACTCTTCGTTTCCCCAGTACGACATTATATTACCTGCAAGTCTTGCATGGTCATTCTGGTTTATAAGAATCCATCCCTCTCTCTCTTCTCTCCGTATCATAAACCCTTACCCTTCTGGATTTTTTAAAGATTAGGCTAACTTGATTAACTTTCTCTTTCAAGAAATCTATATACCCCCTACAAACCTTCCGGGATTTAAAATAGCTCTTGGATCAAGTAGCCTCTTTATTCTTTTCATAATCCCAATAGATTCCCCAATGTCATCCCACACATCAATCCTGGACTTCATCGAAAGAGGGCAGTCCCAAACAGTCAGGTTACCCCCAATAACTCTTATCTCCTTTCGAAGTAAAGACACAGCATCTACCAAAGAAGAGTCGTCTTCCCTAGATTCCAGAGAAACCGTAAGGACTCCACTACCAGCCCTTCCAAGCACATATGCATCGAGGTGCAAGCTCGAAGAGATTTGCTCTAATCCCCTTAAAAACCATTTAATACTCCCGGGAAGGATACTTGCCTTACAGGCCAGCCTACCATCTTTTAAAAACTTCCAGGGAAAATTAATAAGACAATCCCATAACTTCTCTTCCAGTCCACCTTCAATCAATGTTATCTTAGCATTTGACCCTCCACACATATCGCATATTCTGGAGATTTGGTCTCTTACAGCCCTTTGGATACTCTCAACCCTTACACAAAGGGCGTACCCTTTTTTAGGTATATCAAAACCCAGATGCCCAGACACCCTGTCTAACAGAGGGGGACTTACCAACTCTAAACAGGTGGGAACAACAGTAGAGTTTAAAACTGCAAAGACGTTTTTTTCAAGTGCATCTATATCCGGGGAACTGATAATACAGGTTTGAGAAAACTCAGCAATTGGATACAGCCTAAAAGTAGCTTCAACTACTATTCCCAAAGTACCCAGAGAGCCAACGTATAGTTTTGGAATATCGTAACCTGCAACGTTTTTAACCACTTTAGCACCCCCCTTTACTACCTTTCCATCTGCTCTAACTACCTTAATTCCCAGAAGGAGTTCCTTCAGGGCACCAAACCTCTGTCTTCTTGGACCGCTGTCGTTTGTGACTATAATGCCACCAATTGTAGCTCCTGCCTCAAGGTGGGGAGGATCAACAGCCAAAAACTGCCTTTTTACCCTCAGGATTTCCTGTAGCTTTCTCAATTGGATACCACACTGGGTAGTACATACCAGATCAGCCGCCTCGTATTCAGAAACGCTGTTTATATTTGTGGTACAAATCACAACATCAACCCTATCAGGGATTCTTCCAAGCCCTATTTTGGTTCCCCCTCCCCACGGTGTTATAGCAGTGGAACTCCTAAAAGCAATCTTCAAAATTTCAGAGATCTCCTCAACAGAGCGGGGGAAAACGACCAAACGGGGGGTTTTCCCATCAACACTGAATCTCTTAAGCTCATCAACTGAGCTTAAAGCAAAATCTTCTCCTACCACTTCTATAATCTCTCTTAATTCAGCCCTCATTTTGAAAGTATCCAGAGGACATCAGAATCTTTTCCCAAGACCCATTTTCTCAACGGGGTGCTCCTTATAAGAGGTTGCCCCCGCCTCCACGCATGAACGAGGGGTGGGAAAAACCTTCCCAGGATTACACAGCCCTTTTGGATCAAAAGCACACTTGATAAGATACATGGTATCAAGGTCGCTTTCAGTAAACATAAGGGGCATGAATCTTTTCTTATCGTACCCAACACCGTGTTCACCCGTTATGCTTCCACCTGCCTCAACACAAACCCTTAAGATTTCCCCTGCCAGTTCCTCTACCCTCTCGAATTCTCCTTCCTTAGAGGAATCATAGAGAATTAAAGGATGAAGATTTCCATCACCTGCATGAAAAACGTTTGCCACTTTAAGTCCATACCTCTGAGCTAACCTTTCAATCTCACGTAGAACCTCTGCCAGTTTGGTTCGGGGAATAACCCCGTCCTGCACATAGTAGTCAGGGCTTATACGTCCCATAGCCGCAAAGGCACTTTTCCTTCCTTTCCAGAATAGCTCCCTTTCACTCTCATCCCTTGCAACCCTTATTTCAGTTGCCCCGTTTTCCCTTAGCACCTCCGTAACAACACAAACGTGAGCTTCAACCTCGGCAGAAGGACCATCTAGCTCAACAAGGATTATCGCCCCAGCATCGGTTGGGTATCTTGGCTGAACAGCCTTTTCCACCGCCAAGATGCTTAAACGGTCCATAATCTCCATACCAGCAGGTATTATACCCCTTGCCGTAATACCGGATACCGCAGCCCCTGCATGTTCAATTCTATCAAAAGCTGCAAGGATGGTTCTAACAACCTCAGGCCTCCTTACAATCCTTAAAATAACCTTTGTTACAATCCCTAAAAGCCCTTCAGAACCTACAAAAATACCGGTAATGTCGTAACCAGGAGTATCGAGGGTTTTTCCGCCAAATTCAATAATCTCCCCATCTGGAAGAACAACCTCAAGCCCAAGAACGTGATTTACTGTAACACCGTATTTCAAGCAGTGAACGCCTCCTGAGTTCTCTGCAACATTTCCCCCTATTGTACAGACTATCTGACTCGAAGGGTCTGGTGCGTAGTAGTATCCCCTGTTACTTACAGCATTTGTAACCCAGATGTTTACAACACCGGGTTCAACAACAACCCGTTGATTTACAATATCAACCTCAAGGATGCGATTCATACGCGAAAGAGATATTAAAACCCCATCTTCAACGGGTAGCGCTCCCCCTGAAAGACCGGTTCCTGCGCCTCTTGGGACAAAAGGGACGTTTTCAGCACTGCATAGCTTAACTACCTCTGAAACCTCTATAGCAGATCTGGGAAGAACCACAAAAAGAGGTTTTACCCTGTAGCTTGTAAGCCCATCACATTCATAAGCTACAAGCTCATCCGGAGAGGATATAACCCCTTCTGGACCAAGTATCTCAACTAGTTTGTGTTTAAATCTGCTCTTCCAGTTATCCACATATATATCCTCAGAACTCTTAATCGGAATATAAACAAGGATACCAAAACGATTTCATTATATCATCCATGCATGGAGTGTCTCAACAATATATGTTAGATTTTTTACATATATGGAGATAGTAGATGCACATACCCACCTAGAGCTATTTCTACTTAAGAACATACCCATTGAAAAAGCTACAACAAAAAGAGAGATCATAGAGCTAATAGAAAATACCGGGGAAACGAAACCGGTTGTAGCCTGGGGATGGAGTGAAGAGAAGATCGGAGAGGCCATAACAAAAAAAGATATTGACCGATTTCCCTTCCCCGTTCTTCTTATAAGGGTAGATGCCCATATGGGGGTAGTAAACGAGAAAGCAATAGAGGAAATAAGAATAAAACCCTCGGCTAAATTTGAGCCTGAAAAGGGTTACCTTTACGAAGAAGAGCTCTGGAATGCAGCCTCTTTTTTTAAATCAAAAGACACAGAGAAGGCCCTCTTAAGAGCTCAGGAGGAAGCAATTTCAAAGGGCATTGTTGAAGTTCACGATTTTGTGGACTTAAAAACCGCTGAAGCCTACTTTAAGCTCAGGGAAAACGGCAAGCTTAAGCTAAAAGCAGTCCTTATGCCATACTACAGGGATTACAAGAAGGTTCTTGAGCTATTTGAAATACACGGTGAAGACGAGCTTATAAAACTGGGATGGGTAAAGACCTTTGTAGATGGTTCCATAGGAGCAAGAACAGCATGTTTAAAAGAACCCTATTTGGATAAACCATCAAAAGGCCTTCTTCTTAAGCAAGAAGAAGAGCTAATATCAATGATAAGAGAACTTGAAAAAAAGGGTCTTAAGATATCGCTCCACGCCATAGGGGATAAGGCTATTGAGGTTGCACTAAGCGCTTTTGAGAAAGCAAATATAAGGTTTAAAGGACACAGAATAGAGCACGCAGAAATGATAGACTACCTCCAAGCCCAGAGAGTTAAAGAACTCGGGCTCATCCTGTGTATTCAGCCCAACTTTAATCCTGTTTTTATGCAAACTTATCTAAAAGCACTGGGTAAAGAAAGGGCTAGTAAGCTAAATCCCATTAAGATGCTAGATGAATTGGGTGTAGATATGGTATTTGGTTCAGATATGATGCCGTTTGATCCGGAAGTTGGGATAGAGTATGCCTCTAAGATCCTTGGTAGGGAAAAAGCAATCTACTACTATGGGGGGTGGAAGAAAAAAGCAAACCCTTAAGACGATTAATACTCAAGCTCCAAACCTAGTTCGATCTTTAAATACCTCTGCTGTGACTCCTTTATAATCTCTATAGCGGATTCTTTATCCTCCCAACCCTCTACACCCGTCTTTTTCTTCTCAAGCTCCTTGTATACCGAGAAGAAATGCTCTATCTCCTTTAACAGATGAGGAGGAACATCCGAGAGTCGTTCTATGTGATTCCAAAGCGGGTCATATAGTGGAACGCATAGGATCTTTTCATCCGGTCCCTTTTCATCCCACATCTTAAAAAGCCCAACTGGTCTTGCCTCTATGATGCAACCTGGAAAGGTTGGTTCCCAGACCAGCACCAAAGCATCAAGTGGGTCTCCATCCTTAGCCAATGTGTTTAAAATAAAACCATAGTCACTTGGATAGTGAACTGCAGAAAAGAGCATTCTATCAAACTTAAGCATCTTCTTTTCTTTATCGTATTCGTACTTGTTCCTGCTTCCTTTTGGTATTTCAATCATAACCGTAACCGTGATTTGGTCTTTCTCCGAAGAGTCTTCCAGAGGCTCTCCCATATCGTCACCCTTTTTCCTGATAGGTTGTTTACCCTTTTTTTGGACCTTTATCTTCTTCATTATCATCTCACCAAAAAACAGAGCTATGTAGCTAACAAGGATAATATAAAGATGTGAAAAAGCAACTTGAAGGCAAAGAATTTAACTTGAAACATCTTCTAAAAAACTTTAAATTAATAAGACAAAAGGGGTGTATTTACACTGACAGAGATAGTAAAAGGGAACGAGATTGATTCCGTAAAAAAAGCAGCATCCGTACTAAAAAAAGGCGGCATTATAGTTTATCCAACTGAAACCCTCTATGGGATAGGAACAACTGCTTTAGATGATGCCTCTGTTGAGAGGGTCTTTAACGTAAAGGGAAGACCTTATGGGAAACCAATACCCGTTCTGGTAAAGGATAAAGAGATGCTTGCTGAGTACGTTGAAGTTAATAAGAAAGCCTCTATTCTTATAGAAAGGTTCCTTCCGGGACCACTTACCATTGTATTAAGGGAAAGGAAAGAATTTCCTAAATTAATCTCAGCAGGGAGCAAAAAAATAGCCGTCAGGATATCAAGGCACCCTTTTGTAATGAACCTGTTTAACTTTATAGATTTTCCAATAACCTCAACAAGTGCAAATATCAGTGGAGATAGGAACCTGCTTGAGTTTAATCAAATACTTGAGACATTTAATGAAAAGGTTGACCTTATCGTTGATTCAGGTAATATTCCACCGTCAAAGGGTTCCACCATTGTGGATCTAACCACCGACCCTCCCCAAATCCTAAGAGAAGGAGACATTAAGAAAGAAGAGTTAGAGGAGCTTCTTTAATGGTAACTGTAGATGCATTCAGGGGAATTCGTTATAACCCCAAGAAGGTAAGTTCTCTAGAAAGTGTCGTTGCTCCTCCCTATGACGTTATAAGCCCAAAGGAACAAATTGAGCTCTACGAAAGGAGCATTTATAACGTTGTTAGGCTTATACTGCCTAAAGGAGAGGATGAAAGCAGATACAGCGAAGCAGGGAAAACATTTAAAGAATGGATAGAAGAAAAAGTCCTGATTCAAGATACCACACCCTGCATATACCCCTATTATCAGGAATTTGAAGAAGGGGGGAAAAAGGTTATCCGAAAGGGTTTTATTGCAAGGGTAAAGCTTGAAGACTTCTCAACCCAGAACATTCTTCCACATGAAAAGACCTTTCCGAAGCACAAGCAAGACAGGCTAAAGCTTATTTTAGCCTGCAGGGCAAATCTGAGCCCCGTTTTTGCAGTCTACTCTGATCCCGAAGGAATACTTGAGAGAACAGTTGATGAGGCAATTTCCTCTGAAAAACCAATAGCTGATTTATCTAACAGCGAAGGGGTAAAAAACAAACTCTGGAGCGTTTCGGACAAGTCCATAATAGAGTGGATTAAAAACTACATGAAAAGCAAAAAGCTTTTAATAGCCGATGGCCATCACAGATACGAGACTGCCCTTGAGTACAGAAACCTAAGGAGAAAGGAATCCAATTTGGTTTCCGAAGAAAACCCCTATGAATACGTTATGATGTATCTTTCAAGGGCTGAAGGAGAAGGGCTTATCATAAAGCCTACACACCGTGTTGTTAAGAGGCTTCGTATTGATATAAATGAGCTTCTAAAAAGGCTAACAGAAAGCTTTAAGGTGGAAAAAATACCTCTTTGTGAATACGGTACCTTAAACCTTAAACCTCAAGAATTTGCTCTCATTACCGGAAATTCAGACTCTGTGTTTAAATTTTCCGTAAAAGAACCGCTTCCGTTTAGATATAAAAACCTGGGTGTTATGCTTCTTCACACACTTGTGTTCGGTAAGATAATTAGCGAGGAAGAATCCGAGATACTCTATACAAAATCCATCGAAGAGGTTGTATCCCTTGTAAAAAGTGGACAATATAAACTTGGAATTGTTCTTGCCCCTATAAGTGCGCCAGATGTGTTTGAGGTAGCAATGGCTGGGGAAAAAATGCCACATAAAACAACCTATTTTTATCCAAAGCTGCTCTCGGGTCTTGTCTTCAATCCCCTCTGGGAAACTCACCCTTAACTATTATTAAGGGTTACCAAGCAAAGTTGTTGATAACTTTTTATTATCTATCACTGTATTTTCCACATTTCTTAAGATAAAATCTCAAACATGTTATACAACACTAGATAAATACTAATAATAGTGCCCAATAAAAACTATGGAAAAACGGTGTTTAAGTCTGTGAATAAGTTGTGATTTTCTGTGGATAAGTTGTTGATAACCTTCCTATCCTTATAACCTTTCCAGAGTCAACCAGTTGGTTAAGTAATTCCCTAATGGAGAGTCCAATAACAGGATGAAGAAAATCAGGTTCAATTTCACACATAGGTTCCAAAACGAAACGCCTCTTATGTGCCCTTGGATGAGGAATAACAAGTTCCTGGGTTTTAAAAACCAGGTTATCATAGAAAACTATATCAAGATCTATTGTTCTTGGCTCTAAAGTACCCTTACATCTTCTACCAAGCTTTTGCTCTGTATCCTGAAGTTGTTTTAAAAGAGAGAGAGGAGAAAGGGCCGTTTCTATTTTAACCACACAGTTTACAAACCAAGGTTGATCATTAACCCCTACAGGCTCAGTTTCATACGCTGAAGACACTGCAGAGAGTTTAGAAAAGGAACAAATTTCCTCAATAGCATTTAAACAGTTTTGCACTCTATTGCCCAGGTTTGACCCTATTGAAATAAATACAACTGACATACAATATATTATAAAAGAGCTACCAAGGAGGAAAAACCATGCCTCTTTTATCCGAAAACGAGATCAGAGAGAAGATCAAAGAGCTTAAAGGATGGGAGTTAAAGGGAAAAGAAATTTCAAAGTTATACAACTTTAAAGATTTTATAGATGCTGTCGCCTTTGTAAACAAAGTTGCCATACTGGCAGAGAAGGCAAATCATCACCCAGACATACTTATACGTTACAACAAGGTTACTCTATCACTCTCTACCCACAGTGAAGGAGGTATAACAGAAAAGGATATAAATCTGGCAAGAGAAATAGACAAGCTAAGCTAGGTATGTTAACCGTCTTTATCTATGACTTCATAATCCCCTTCATCTAAAACTACAACCCGCTTTTCCCTTTCATACTCGTTTCTATTAAAAACGCTCTTCTTCTTAAATGGTATAGCAGCCTTAAAAACCAGGTAAAGGACAGCAATTATCCCAACAAAGGTACCAACCAGAAGACCTAAAAGAGCAAGAAAGAAAAATGCAACTATACCAACAATAAAGACGATAAGCAGGAAGTAAACAGGGATGTTTCCCTTGTAAAAATATATCTTTTGTTTTTTATTCATTATAAGCCCCATATTTTATTCTATACCGGAACCTTTATCTTTTCGATAACCTCTCTTAATATATCATCTTCCTTTAGTTTCCCTAAAGAAAGCTCCGATTTTGCAACTACCCTATGAGCTAGAACAGGAATAGCCATCTCCTTTATATCATCAGGAATGCAAAAGTCCCTGCCCTCAATAAGAGCATGGGCCTGAGCTGCCCTTTTAAGTGCTATAGCCCCTCTTGGGCTCACCCCAAGTTCAAATACACTAGAATCTCTAGTTGCTCTAACTATTGCAAGAATGTAATCCAGAAGGGATTCATCAATATGTACCCTCTCAACCATCATCTGAAGTGTTAAAATCTCCTGTTTGGTCACTATTGCTGTTACCCTCTCCAGAGAAGTTGAAGCATTTACATCCGAGAGTATCTGCTTTTCACTTTGATAATCCGGATAACCTATGCTTATTCTCATAGAGAACCTATCAAGCTGGTTTTCTGGAAGAGGAAACGTTCCCCTATACTCAAAGGGATTTTGAGTGGCTATTACCATGAAGGGCCTTGGAAGTTCATTGTTTACCCCATCAACAGTAACCCTAGATTCACTCATTGCCTCAAGCAATGCACTTTGTGTTTTAGGTGTTGCCCTGTTTATCTCATCCGCAAGAACTACATTTGCAAAGATAGGACCTGGCTTAAAGACAAACTCTCCAGTCTTTTGGTCAAAAACAGAAACACCCAGAATATCAGATGGAAGAAGATCACTTGTAAACTGTATCCTCTTGAAAGAAAGCTCCGTTGACCTTGCAATAGCCTGGGCAAGTGTGGTCTTGCCAACACCGGGCACATCTTCAATTAAGATGTGACCACGAGAAAGAAGAGCAGCAAGGGCATTTCTTATAACCTTTGGTTTTCCTTTTATAATACCCTGTATGTTCTCTTCTAGAGCCTTTATCTTTTCCCTTACCTCTGATAAATTCAAAAACTCCTCCTTAATGCCTACCACAACACTTCTTGTATTTCTTACCGCTTCCACAGGGACACGGATCGTTTCTTCCAATCTTTGCTTCACGTCTTACAGGTCTTTTTCTTTCCTCTCCCTCCCCTCTGCTTAAAACCATACGTTGCTGCTCGATTCTTCTTCTCCTTTCAAGACGCTCTACATCCACATCGCTTACAGGTCTTACCCTAAAGAGCTTCTCGCAAACCTCCTGATTGAATCTCTCCATCATCTCTGAGAACATCTCAAACCCTTCTTTCTTGTATTCGTAAAGTGGGTCTTTCTGGCCGTACCCCCTAAGACCTATCCCTTCCCTTAGGTGGTCCATGCTTAATAGATGGTCTTTCCAAAGGTAATCAAGCGTTTGAAGCATTATAAACTTCTCAATCTGCCTCATTGTTTCTGCCCCTATTTCCCTTTCCTTTTCCTCATATGCACTTCTTACCTTTTCCCTGAGGAACTCAACAATTCGTTCCCTGTCCACTCCATTTAAAGGAAGCTCTGAAGGGCTTAGATGTATGTTAAAGAGCCTGTATATAGAATCACTTAAACCGTTTAGGTCAAAGTTATCTGATTTGTGTTTTTCAGGAACAAAGGTTGAAACGACCTCTTCCAGAAGCTCATCCACCATCTCAAAGAGGCTCTCTTTTAGATTATCCCCTGCAAGGATCTCCTTCCTCTTTGTATAAACAACCTCTCTTTGAGTGTTTAAAACATCATCATACTCAAGCAGATGTTTTCTTATATCAAAGTTTCTAGCCTCAACACGCTTCTGAGCGTTTTCAATAGACTTTGTAATTAACTTTGCCTCTATAGGCTCACCTTCTTTCCACCCAAGTTTATCCATAACCTTAGAGATCCTGTCAGAAGCAAATATCCTCATAAGGTCATCCTCAAGGGACACATAAAAACGAGAAGAGCCAGGATCACCCTGCCTACCAGCCCTTCCCCTTAGCTGATTATCAATCCTTCTTGACTCGTGTCTTTCAGTACCTATTATGTGGAGTCCCCCAAGCTCAATTACTTTCTTCTTCTCACTCTCACAAATAGCCTTAGCCTCAAGCATAGCCTCTTCAAACTGCTGTGGAGTGGCTGCATCAGGCTCAACCTTGTATTTTCTGCGCAGGATATCCCTTGCAAGAAACTCGGGGTTTCCCCCAAGCAGGATATCCGTTCCACGACCCGCCATGTTTGTAGCTATTGTAATAGCTCCCAGTCTACCAGCCTGGGCTACAATCTCTGCCTCTTTTTCATGGTGTTTGGCGTTTAAGACCTGATGAGGAAGCTTAAGTTTATCAAGCATTTTACTTAGCTTTTCAGATTTCTCTATAGAGGTAGTTCCAACAAGAACCGGTCTTCCAATCTCATGAAGTTTCCTTATTTCCTCTACAACAGCGTTAAACTTTTCTCTCTCCGTTTTGTAAACACAGTCATTGTAGTCAATCCTTATCATCGGTTTATGGGTTGGAATTACAACTACATCCAGATTATAGATCTTCTTAAACTCAAAGGCCTCCGTGTCAGCGGTTCCGGTCATACCAGCAAGTTTTCTGTACATCCTGAAGTAGTTTTGTATGGTGATTGTGGCAAGCGTTTGATTCTCACTCTCTATCTCTACGCCCTCTTTTGCTTCAATTGCCTGATGAAGTCCATCACTCCATCTTCTTCCAGGCATAAGCCTTCCCGTAAACTCATCTACAATTATTACCTTTCCATCCTTTACCACGTAATCAACATCCCGCTGGAAAAGGCTATGGGCACGAAGTGCCTGAATGACATGGTGAAGTAGCTCAAGGTTGGATGGATCATATATGTTGTTTATCCCAAGCATCCTCTCCACCTTTGTTGCCCCATCCTCGGTAAGGGTTACCTGACGGGTCTTTTCATCAACAGTAAAGTCTATATCTCTTTTAAGCTTTCTCGCTATACCATCAATCTCATAGTAGAGCTTTGTAGAATCCTCCGATGGACCAGATATAATTAGGGGTGTTCTTGCCTCGTCTATGAGAATGCTATCCACTTCGTCCACTATTGCATAGTTATGCTCCCTCTGAACGTAGTCCTCAAGGGAAAACCTCATATTATCTCTTAGATAATCGAACCCAAACTCGTTGTTTGTTCCATAAGTTATATCCGCAAGATAGGCCTCCTTTCTTGAACACTCAACAAGCCTGGTTTTAAATGCGGCAAGTGCCTCAAGGTTTCTCTCAGGAGGAATATCTAGACCCAAAAACTCATTGGGCCAGACGCTTAGATTGTTTTCCATTGCATACTCTGCCCTCTTTGGGTCTTCCCATTCAACCAGATAAGAAGCTTCGTGATTGATAACTCCTACCTTAAGACCAAGCAGCTTGTATATAGGTCCCATCCATATAGCATCTCTTCTTGCAAGATAATCATTTACGGTAACAAGATGTGCCCCATGACCAGCTATACCGTTAAGATAGAGCGGAAGGGCAGCAACCAGGGTCTTTCCCTCTCCGGTTTTCATCTCAGCTATCTTTCCTTGGTGGAGGACAATACCACCTATAAGCTGAACATCAAAATGACGCATACCCAGGGTTCGTCTTGATACTTCCCTTACAACGGCAAAGGCTTCTGGAAGGATCTCCCACAAAACATCTTCAAGCCTTTTAAAGTACTCATCCTCCTCTAATTCCTCATAGCCATTTACCTTGCTTTTTATTATCTCTTTAAAATACCCAGTTTTTGTCCTTAACTCATATGTTGGAAGCTCAACAAGCTCCTTCTCAAGTTCGTTTATACGAGCAACCACAGAACGGAGCCTTCTAATTTCTCTTTCATTCTGTGTACCTATAATCTTCTTTATAATATAGGAAAACATATTCTAGCAAACCTCCATTTTGATACCCCAGTTTTAAAACTTAAAAATTATAAGCCGAAACTATCTATATAACAAGAAATGCTCACTATTATATAAGATAAGGTTATAACTCTTTAAGTTCAACTGAGACAACCTTGGATACACCAGGCTTCTCAGAGGTTATCCCTATTAGGGAGTCCACTGCCTGCATTGTCTTTTTATTATGAGTAATAACTATAACCTGAGACTCCCTTGCAATCTCCCTTAGAAGATCAACAAAACGTGCAGTGTTTATGTCATCCAAAGGTGCATCCACCTCATCAAAGAAGAAAAAGGGGGTATTTTTTACAAAGCCTGCAGATAGGACAAGAGCAATAGCAGATAATGCCTTCTCACCCCCTGAAAGCAAGCTAAGAGATTGAAACTTCTTACCACCGGGCTTTACCATAACCTCAACACCCGTTTGAAGAACATCATCTGGGTCTGTAAGAACGAGCCTTGCTTCCCCACCTTTGAACAATCTACCAAAGATCTCTCCAAACTTCTTGTTTAAATCCTCAAATGTCTCCGTAAACCTCTTTTCCGATTCTCTATCAATTCTGTTTATAGCCCTTTTTAAAGATGAAATTGCCTTTGTTAAATCCTCTATCTGCTCATCAAGGAATCTAGCTCTTTCCTCAAGTACTTTGTACTCCTCAGGAGCAAGGAGGTTTACCGGACCAAAACCCTCAATTTTCTCCTGCAACTCCCTAAACTCCCTTTCTTTCTCCTCAAGTTCCGGGTCGTTTAAAACAGCAGTAACTGCACTCTCTTCTTCAGCCCCGATTCTGGATATTGACTCCCTTATATGTTCTATCTCAATTACCACACTATTTAAATCAAGATCAACGGAGTTTAATTTCTCTCTTAAAGAAGAAGCCTCTCTTTTTAGCTTTTCCCTGTATTCCTCAAGTTTTCCCAACTCATCCAAAATCTGGTCTTTCTCCTGCTTTTTTAATACCAGCTTCTCCTCCATACTTCTCAGTTCGGCAAGCAGGGTTTCAACCTCTCTTCTTGCTTCCTTACCGGTTTCTAAAAGCTTTAACTTCCCCTCCCTTCTCTGTCTAATCTCCTTGGTTTCAGCCTCTATTTTCCTTGTTATGTCCCTCTTTCTGTTTTCAAGCTCACCTATATCCTCTAAAATCCCCCTCTCCTTTTCTCTAAGGGCAGCTATATCAACCCTAAGGCTTGAAATCTCGGTTTCTTTCTCCTCCAATCCATGCTGAACCCTTTGAATCTCACCCTCTAGCAACTTAAACCTTTCCTCAAGAAAAGACTTCTCATCTTGGAGCTGTTTCATCTCCTCAGACAATTCCAAGAGCCTAGACCTTCTGTCCTCCATCTCAGATGCGATCTCCATTAGCTCTAGGTCAACCACCTCAAATCTCCTGCTTGCCCTTGAAAGATTATCACGCAGATTAAAAATATCCTTTTTCATTTCAGCTTCTCTTATCTCCAGGCTCCTCAGCTCTTCTTTAACAGCCACTATTTTTTCCTCGAGCCATTTAGCATCCCTTCTATTTGACTCAATCTCTGTGGAGAGACCAGAAAGTTCCCTTTCAAGCTCTGATGCCTCTACCAAAAGCCTTTCAATCTCCTTTTTTCTTTCAAAAAAGCCCTCTCTTGCAAAGCCACCGGAAATTGCCCCTGTAGAGTGAAGAAAATCGCCATCCAGTGTAACAAAGGATGCCCGAGGTTCTACACTTTCCCACAACCTCAGTGCCTCCCCAAGCGATGAAACCACATATATACCCTCTAGCATGTTCTCTACTATACTACCGTCTATGCCTTCAACCCTTACCACCTTGGAAAGCGGTAAAGCTCCGATGCCATTTTGTGTAGGACTGGAGTCAGTTTTCAAATCCAGGGAAATAAAAGTCCCTTTTCCCGTTGAGTACCGCTTCAGATACTCTAGCGCTTCCAAAGCTTCCTCTTTCCCATCTACAACAACCCAGTTTAACCTTTCACCGATTGCCGATTCAACAGCCCTTTCATACCCTTCCTGAACAGATATGAAGTCTGCAATAATTCCAAGAACCCCGTTTCCTTTCCTTTCAAGGATAAATTTCTTGATCTCCTCTGGGAGCCACTCATAGTTTAGTTGAATTTGCTGAAGGACATCGAGTCTTGAGCGAACTTCCTTAAGGCGCTCACCAGTAAAGCTGCTCTTCTCTAAAAGTAGCTCCTGCCTTTTATTAAGCAAGAGAAGATCATCTTCCAATTTAACCCTCTCACCACTTAGGATAACCTTTTTGTCCTCTATCTGCTTTAAAGCGCGCTCGATATCGGTTATTTTCGATGAGATACCGGTTTTTTCTTCAAATACCTCTTTAAGCTCTTTCTCCAGCCTTTCCCTTCTCGATTTAAGCTCAACCAACTCCTTTTCATACCCAAAAACAACACCCTTTAAAGAACTATACCTGTCTAGGATATCCAGCAGCCTCTTCCTTATAATTTCAAGCTGGTTTTTACCCTCAAGGGAATCTTTCCTAAGCCCAGAAAGAACACCCTCAAGCTCCATAAGCCTGGATTCCTTTACAACTAGCTCCTCTCTTGTTGCCTCTAAACTTCTCCTCCTAGAAACTATAAGACCTTCTATCTTTCTTTCCTCTTCCTTTAGTAAATCTATCTCCTTTTCAAGCTTATCTATAAACTCATCTACACCCGCTGATTCTTTCTGAACAAGGTTAATAAGTGATTCTTTAGCCTGAAGTTTAGATTTTGTCTCGTATATAAGACCCTCTAACCCCTCAATCTCCCTTTGTAACCCCTGTAGTGATGAGCGGAGCTCGTTTAAGGCATTTCCCTTGCTTTCTGCTTCCATTTCCAGACTGCTTAACAAAGACTCAATCCCTGTTCTCTCCTCTTTTAAGATAGATTCCTTATCTCTAAGCTTACGTAACTTAGAGCCAGCAATAATTGCCTCAAGATTCCTTGCCCTATCCGAAAGGAATCTAAATTCCTCTGCATCACGTGCCTGTTTGCCAAGAGACTGCATCTGACGTCTTACCTCTAAAGCAAGGTCTCTTACACGCTTTAGGTTCTCTTTTGTCGACTCTATCTTGCTTTCCGTTTCACGCCGTCTTGTTTTGTATTTTACAATCCCCGCAACCTCCTCTATAAACAACCTTCTTTCTTCCGGCTTGGCCGTAATTATATGGTCTACCCTTCCCTGACTAATTATGGAGTATGACCTTGCCCCTATACCCGTATCCAGAAAAAGCTCTGTAATATCCTTTAGTCTACAAGGAACACCGTTTATATAGTATTCACTCTCACCTGAACGAAAAAGCCTTCTCTTTATTGCTACCTCGTTAAACCCCTGTCCTGGAAAATCCGTTATAACAAGAGATACCTCAGCCATACCCAGAGGTTTTAACAACTCCCCTCCGTTTGATATCAGATCAACCATATCACCAGCCCTTAAGCGTCTTGGATTCTGTTCACCAAGAACCCAGCATATGGCATCCAATATATTTGATTTTCCGCAACCGTTTGGGCCAACTATTGCACTTATTGAATGATGAAACTCAATAGTGGTTCGCTCATAAAAGGACTTAAAACCTGTAAGCTCTAAAGACTTGATCCTCATCCTTAAATGAAGGTAAGGTTATCACAAAGCAAAAACATTGTAAAGAAAAACTACAATTTGATGTATCATATCCATTTATTACTACTATATATAGTATAGTTAGTTATTTTCTAAAAAAGATCGACCAGAACCTCTTCCCAGTTTTTTTTGAAAGTTCTTCGGCTCTACGCCTCTCAATCAACCGAAGCTCCCTTTTTGCCTCTATAAAATCGGGGTTACACTTTACCGCTTCAGCAAAACTCTTCTCCGCTTTTTTGATATCATTTAGGTGTTTATAGACATGTCCAAGGTAGTAGTGTATATTTGCAGATTTTGGGTTCCGTTCAACGGCCCTTTCAAGCTCCTGTCTTACCCTACCTACAATACTGTTTTTATCCGATGCCATAACAAAGTTAACCCAAGCAAGGGTAGCAACGTATACAGGTTCCTCAGGATTTAGATTTACCGCCTGCTTAAGTTTCTCTTCAGCTTCCCGGTATCTTCTCTGTTTAAGAAAAACCTCTGCCTCCTTGTAGGCAAATTCAGCCTCACATATATACACACTTTGCTCCTTCAGCTTGAATAACTCTCCTTGAGAATCGTATAACTCCCTCTCCTTATCATTAGACAGGGTTTGATAAGCAAGGGTTATCCTTGCAAATACCTCCTCACATTTATCCTTAAGCTCACCCTTTAGACCGGGATTAGCATCTGGATGGAACCTCCTTGCAAGCCTAAAGTAAGCATCCTTTATTTCCTCCTTACCCGCCTCCTTTGGAACACCCAAAATCTCATAGTAATTTTTGCCCTCCATAGAGGAGTAAAAATCGAGGATAATTTTTGCCACATCCTCCTTTTTTTGACCTAAAGGACCACCACCTTTACCATCTGTCTGCAAAGAGCTTTCTGGGGTTTCAACCCTTGAAGCCCTCTTTTGCTCTTCGGTTACCTCATGATCAAGCCTACTTAAATCCCTTTCCGAACCCTCTTTTTGCCTATATAAAGCTTCCCGTATCCTATCTGGAGAAGGGCCTTCTATCTCAACAAAACCCAGCATGAAAAGAAAGTAAAGGATCTTAAGAGCTTCATCCTCTCTCAGTTTACTGGCATTTACCACATCCTCCACAGTCATCTCATCTTTAAGACCCTCTAAAAACCTGCGTTTCTTTGTCCCGATAGCAAGTAGCTCTATATCCTCTTTAAGACCAGTGTTTAATCTTATACGGGAACTAGGATAGCTATCGAAAAAGAGCTTTTTTAGATAAGTCACATTCAAAAAACGATTTATTCCTTCATACACTATGTAAAACGGATTTATTTCGTAGCGAACTACGCTATCTCCAAAGGCATCTTGGGGTTTAAAACTGTACTTACCATAGGTGTACTTAAATCCTCTTATAAGCTTCTCTTTTACCTGAAGCTCTAAAAACATACTGAGTTCGTGAGGAGACACCAGACCCAATTCTAACAAGATCTCTCCAGCCTTTTTGCCTCCACGTGCTAAAACATCAGTTAACCTCTCATAATCCAGCTCACTTATCCTGCCACTTTCAAGCAACAGTTTTCCAAGAGCAGTCTCTGTCTCTATCTCTCCTCCCTCAGCAAAAATAGGAATACCTTCTACAAAATATATGGTAAGCTGGGAACTAGAATCTATTCTCAAAATGCCCGTTTTTCTGTTGTGATATATGTGCAGGATAAGATAAGGATAGGAAATCTTATTGAGTGTGCCTGTTTCTTCAAAGCCATCTTCTTCCTTTCCCCCTATATCCTCCCCATTTATCATAAAGCCTTTTAGCAGCTCCAGGAGCTCACCTACCTGAGATGGGTCTTTAATAAAGAAAACGACTCTTTTCTTATCACCTATGCTTACACCATCGCCCTTTACCTCAAACAACTTAAACTCACCAGAACTCTCCAGCCTCCTTACAATTGAGTGAACAAGTCTATTCTGATGGGTATAGGCTGCCTCAAGCACCGTGATATCGGGTTTTTCATAAAAGAGCCTGTCCATACCCTCTGCATAGCCAAGTACTGAAACATCTTTTATTCCCTGTGATTCTAAAAAACTCCTTATCGTAAAACAGCAATCTTTATTTGCCCCTATTATTAAAACCCGTTTTTTATGCATAAACGTTAACCCCTTTGCCCGTATCCCGAATAAGGTAAAAACAGGTTTTCGTTTGGAACAATCTTTGCCTCCTTTCTCAATTCATTTATCCAGTTGATATAGATAACCCTTCTAAGCCTGGAAAGCTCTTTTTCCCGAAGCTCAGCCTTTTGTTTCTCAAATTCCTTAATATCTATCTCCTTTTTATCCTTAAGGGCAACAACATAAAATCGGTTCTGATCGCTATAAACTTTGGAAGCCACCGGGTTTTTTTCATCCAAGTAGAAGGCATCTAGCTTTAGCTCATCAATTCCAATCTTGGGAACCCTCTCAAGGCGTGAGAAGTAACCGGTTTCTTCAACCCTGAATCCAAGTGAGGTTAGGGCCTCTTTAAAGCCTTTCCCCTCTTCTTTTATCTTCCTCAGGATCTCCTCAGCCTTTAACCTTGCAGCCTCCCTTGCCCTATCGAGTTTAACACGCTCAAAGATCTCGTCTTTTGCCTCATTAAAACCCTTCTCTTTAGAAGGTATAACCTCTGAAACCTCTATTACCCATATACTATCATTTAGCTTGGTAAAAGCCCTCTGACTCTGCTTTAAAGAGAAAGCCATTTTAACAACCCGTTCTGGTATATCCTGAGGGGCAGCTTTACCCGAGAACAACTCAACTTCATTTGGATTCCCGGCATTGCTCTCCTTTGCTATGTTCTCGATGGATTCACTGTTTATCTCCTCTTCCAGCTTGCTTAGAAATCCACTCTTTAAAGAGTTTGCCCTTTGCTTCTTTATGCTTTCAAGAATCTCATCCCTTACCTCAGAGAATGGCTTTTGTTTTCCACTATCTTTATCCCTAAACTCATCCGTATACGTATCGTAATAAGCCTTTAGCTCCTCTTCAGATACAGTTACCCTGTCCTCAAAATCCTTATCGGTAACCACAATATAACGAATCCTTCTAACCTCCGGGGTTTTAAACTCCTCTCTGTGCTTCTCATAATAATCTTTTAATTCTTTCTCTGTGGGGGAAAAAGAAGCGAAAAAATCCTCTGGAGAAAAGGTTACAAAGTAGAGATTAACCTTTTCGTTTTTCATCCTGTAGATATTTAGAAGCTCCTCATCAGTAACCTTTGCTGTTTCGTATATGAAACCAAGCAATTTCTGTGCAAGTAGTTCCTCTCTGTACGCCCTTTCAAACTCACTTACGCTTTGATTAAAGAACTGCTCAACAAGCCTCTTATACCCCTCAGCACCTATAAACTGCCCATCTATTTGAAAGGCAGGATTTGATTTTATAGCCTCACTGAGTTCGTCATCAGTAACCCTAAAACCAAGTTCTCTGGCCTTTTGAGATAGCAGTTTAAGCTCGATTAACTGATTTAGAGCAGTTAGATTAATAAAGTTAACCATGCTCTCAGGAACCTCCCCCTGCTCTTGTCTTATCTGCCTGTACAAACTGTCCCTAAACCTGTAGAACTCTCCAAGGGTGATTTTCTCTCCATTCACCTCAGCAGCAGTGCCCTGAGATACACCACCTGTAACACCAAAGTGGCTTAGGCTAAAACCGAAACCGAGAACAAAGGTAAGAGCAAGAACTATAAGAACCCCCCTTGTAAACCAGCCGTGTCCTTTTCTTAGCATATCAAGAATCATTTAAAAACTCCTTCCCAGCAGATGTTTTTTGTTATTGTTAAAATCTAAAGCACCTACAACAAAGTTTCAACAACAGGGGATCTCCCCTACCTAGCCAAATCTGTAGCCAAGTCTTTCCATGTTTCTTTTTAATCCCGAGCTTATCTCAACCTTATATCCATGAACCTTTTCTATTTCCTTAAGTTCATCAGGAAGCCTTCCAACGCTTTCAGCGCATCTTTCCCTTATCTTGGCAAGCGAAGGGAAATCGTAGACCACATTCCCATCCTCCATTACCTTTACCATAATCGGATACCAGTCCCCGGAACCCGGCTTTTCCCCCTCTGCAGCTATCAGGTCCTTTTCGAATTTTCCCTTCGAATTTACAAGCCTAAAAAGAGATTTCCTTCCAGGAAGGGTTACCTTCCCCTCGGAGAACTTCATTCTGGGTCCAAGGTTGTCCTCTACAAGCTTATAAACACCACCAAGAGCAGGAGCATCTTTAGAGGTTCCCATCTCAGTTCCAACCCCAAAAAAGTTTGCCTCAATTCCATTTAATACCAACTCCCTGATACGATACTCATTAAGGTCTCCACTTGCCATTATCATAACATAGCTAAGACCCGAGTCATCAAGCATCTTTCTTACCCTGCGTGAAAGCTCCGCAAGATCACCTGAATCTATTCGCACTCCTTTTAGCCTCTTTCCACTCCTTTCCATCTCCTTTGCCACGGTAATTGCGTTTCTTGCACCCTCTATCACATCGTAAGTGTCGATAAGAAGTACGGAGTTATCAGGAAAGGCCTTTACAAACTCCCTAAAAGCTTCAAGCTCCGTTTCAAATGACATAACATAAGAATGGGCCATCGTACCGTACACCGGGATCCCAAACTCCTTTCCAGCAAGCACATTTGATGTCCCAACACAACCAGCTATAAAAGATGACCTGGCTGCTTTCATAGCAGCATCTGTCCCATGGTCTCTTCTTGGGGAAAAGTCTATAACCCCCCTTCCTTCTGCAGCAATAACAACACGTGCAGCCTTTGAGGCCACAAGAGACTCGTAGTTAAATGTGTTTAAAAGAAAGGTCTCAACTATTTGAGCCTCTATTCTGGGAGCAGTTACCACAATCACCGGCTCCCCGGGAAAATAAACCTCTCCCTCAGGAATTGCATACACTGTCCCACTAAATCGAAACTTCCTAAGGTAGTCGAAAAAATCCTCCTCAAACAACCCCAAACTCCTGAGATAGGCAATGGAATCCTCGGTAAAGCGCATTCTTTCGAGAAAAAGAATGATCTGTTCAAGTCCAGCACTTACAAGAAACGAACGATTGGGTGGAAGGTGCCGTACAAAGAGCTCAAAGGTGGACAGCTCGTTTCTTCTACTCTTTAGATAACTTGCTGCCATTGTGAGCTCATATAGGTCTGTAAGAAGAGCCATATTATCTTCGGTAACCCATCCAAAGCTAGGTTGTTTTTTCATCTCTGGTTCCGTATTCTCCTCCATGACCTTACCTCAAAGAGATTGGTTCCTTAATCTGCAAAATCAAAAAAATAGACGCCATCTTTGATATCAACAAGCTTAACGGAGGTCCCTATTGAAAGCTTTGAGGGATCCTCAACAACTATCCTCCCGGTCACCTTACACCCAACTTTAAGCTCTACAATTACTATAGTGTAGGGAGCCTTATCTTCAAGAGCTGAAAGTGGAACATAGACTGTGGAATAGGAATATATAGTGCCTTCCCCATCAACACAGGTTTTCTCCAACCCACTTGCTCCACACAACCTGCAAAAGAAAGCAGGAGGACTTTGAAACCTTCCACAAGAAGGGCATTTTAGAACAGATACCTTCATGACCTATCCCCGTGAAAGGATATGAACTACACAGGTAGCTCCAGAGCCTCCGATGTTATGGGTTAGACCAATTTCAGCTCCCCTTACCTGTCTTTCACCAGCTTCACCACGAAGCTGAAGCACTACCTCAACTATCTGATCAACCCCTGTTGCTCCAACTGGATGCCCCTTAGACTTTAGTCCACCACTTGGATTTACGGCAAACTTTCCCCCAATCGATGTAAGACCATCCAGAGTAGCAGGCCCGCCTTCTCCTTTTGGAACAAAACCAAGATCCTCAATGGCAACTATCTCTGCAATTGTAAAGCAATCATGAACCTCAACAACATCAACATCTTGAGGCTTTATCCCTGCCATTTTAAAAGCAAGCCTTGCAGCCTCTACAGTGGCATCAAATCTCGTTAGGTTATCCTTTTGATAAAGTGCAAATGTATCGTTTGTCTGAGCAAACCCCAACACATCAACAGTCTTTTTAAGGTTCTCTCTTACAGAGTTCTTATCGCATAAGACAACTGCAGATGCACCATCCGTTATAAGTGAGCAATCATAAAGGCGAAGAGGATCTGCAACCATCCTCTCGTCACCCAAAACTTCTTCCATGGTCAAAGATTTACGCATATGTGCATAGGGATTCTTAAGTCCGTTGCTGTGATTTTTAACAGCCACCGCAGCCAGATGCTCCCTTTTGGTTCCGTACTCATACATGTGTCTTCTTGCAACCATTGCAAAAGCACTGGGAAACGTATAGCCGACCCTTACCTCGTTTTCCCAGTCCCCGGCCTTTGCAAGAAACTCGGTAACCTTTGGGGTTGGAACCGTATTCATCTTTTCCACACCTACAACCAAAACCCTTGTTGCAGTTCCAGACATTATGGCAATGATCCCTTCCCTCACAGCAGAGCCCCCGGAAGCACATGCATTCTCTATGTGAATGCATGGAACACCACGCCTAAGTCCCAAAGCAGCCCCCACATAGGGGGCAAGATGGCTCTGATTTACGAAATCACTCCCACCGTAGTTTGCAAGATAGAAGGCATCCACTCCTTCAGGCGTAATTCCTGCATCTTCAATGGCTTTACTTGCAGCTTCCACTGCAAGGTCTAAAAGTGTTTTATCCTTTAAAACACCGTACTTGGTTTTTCCTACCCCGATTACAGAAACCCTTTTCATAACACCACTCCCTCTGGGTATATACAAAAATTAAACACTTAAACTCTAGGATATTCAAGAAGTCTGGGTTAAAAACCTACTCTCTGCGAAAAACTCGTTTAAAAAAGAAGACATAGCCTGTGGGTTTGTCAATTTAGAAAACCTTTTCCAACTTTCAATTGTATCCCTTCTAACATCACCATATCCCCTTACAATCGCTCCACCCCTTGCAGCAAGAACCGCAATATCTAAACCGTATGATAGGGCACGTCTTACGTGCTCTATATAAGCCTCAATGAGAGAGTTTTCCCTTTCGTATCTTAAAGAAAGCCTTCTTAAAAACTTCAGTTTTGAAATTGCCTTAAGGATAAGAAAACCAGATACGTGATTTGTAAACACCTCCACCTTTATAGATAACCCAAAGCCTGAAAACATCCTTTCAAAAACCTTCCCGAGAGATCCGGGAAGAATTCCGTAAATCTCATAGAGGTCAGGTCTAAAGAAGTCCTTTATCCAGTAAACGTCATCCTCCCCAATTCTATAGAGTCTCTTTATCCTTTTAAACCGTTCCCTGCTTACCTTAAGCTCAGCCACCCTTATTATATCTTCATACATCATCCTTACCGCCAAGGTTTTTGCAAACTCCCTTACAAACTCTTTACCAATATCTGTTTCCCTATCTGCATCCGGAATGCAATCAAGTATAGAGTTTAGACGGTTTATATAAAGCTCTGCATACCCTACATCTTGATACCGTATTAACTGCGTCACTGCCCTTTTAATCACTGTCTCTACATCTCTGCCAAATAAAGAGCCTGCTTTTCTTATAGACTCTCTTATCCTGCCTTCAGGTAACTCAGAAAGCACCTCTTCATTTTCGTTAATCAGGCATTTTCTTTCCCCACTCCTACCCAGGAGCTCACAGCCTAACGCAAAATCCTTTAGGTTTCTCTCAACCTCTATACCCACCCTTCTTATTGCTTCCTCGTAGCTTTCCCGTTTTATGAAAGGTAAATACCCCGAGGAATATAAGAGTCCCAAAAGATGGGCATTACTAAAATCAGAAATTCCCATTTCATAGATATCAACCACTATGTGCTCTTTTGAGTTTTCCTCTATCAGTTTTTTAAAGTTCTCATACGTGTATGGGTCCTTTCTCAGGGACAATTTCTCGTGAGTTGTATAGTATCTGTAAGTTGTACCTAAAACCCTGCTGTTTTTTCCCGCATATCCTTCTTTAATCAACCTTATAAGCTCTAAAAACTCCTGAGAGATTATAAGGTCAACCCTCCCTTTCTCAGGAAAAGGTGAAAAAGTAGTTTCATCCTTTGATATCTCCATATACGATAAGGTACGTCCAGCACGCTGGCTTACACCAGGAAGATTTAAAACACTTGGGTTCATCCCCTCTAGAATAGCAGCAACAGATAGCCACTCAACAAATACCCCTATTCCTAAACCACCTACAGAGGCTATAAGTAACTTCATAAAAGCCTCTCTATAATAAATGTTCTTACCCTAAACACAAGCCTCTCCCAAAAAGAGGGATTAACAACCCTATCCACCTGATAGAAAGAAGGACAAAGCCTTGCAACGTGCGCAATCTCGCTGCAGAGTCCGCATCCTATACACGAATAGTCAATCCAGGCAATCTTATCATCCTTAAGAGGATTTGGGTTGTTTCTTACCGTAAGGGAGGGACAGCCATTGTATGATATGCAGGAATGGTCACCTGTACAGATATCCTCATCAACACCAAGCTTTCTCTCAACCCACCTCTTACCCCTTTCAATGGCTTTAGCCCTTATTTGCCTTATCTTTCTTCCCGCCTCAAGAGCACACTCAGCATCGGAAATAATTACCTTAAGCCCACTGTATTCGGAGTTATAGGCCTCTCCTATTACCCTAATTGAATTCTCAACATCGTAGGGATTAACAACCCTAATCCACCTTACACCCATACCCTCTAAAGCCCTTTTAATATCCCCTTTAGGTTTCAAATACAGCTTCTTTAAAAAGGGATAAGGCCCTTTTTCCATAACGCACCTCAGCCCCTTAACTCATCTTTAAATCTGGGTGTGGAAAGGTTACTTTGATGACCCGTCATGGCCGTATGATAGTTGTAGAATAAGATCAGAACAGCATCTTGGTTATTCCTAAGAGCATTTGCAACGCTTGTTGTAAGCCCACTGTGCCAGAATGTCCCATCACCCATAAAGGAAATTACCCTCTCTTTCCTACTTCCAACCCTTGATAGGACACTTGAGCTTGCCATTCCTGTTCCCATACCCGTTACGGATCCTTTAAAGTTAAACGGAGGAAGCCCGCCTAGGGCATAACAACCTATGTCGTTGCTAAAAAGGAGCTTAACTCCTGGGTTTTGTCGTTTAAATATCTTTATAGCAGAAAATATGGGTCTTTCAGGACAGCCGGTACAAAAGGTAGGTTTTCTCTCTGGCAACTCAACCTCCTTGATCTCCTTCCCCATATCAACGGGAACGTTAAAAAACCTTGATAGCGCCTCTAAAACCGTTTCATATGTAACCTCTCCTGACTCCGGAACGATCCCCTTTCCTAGGATCTCTGTTTTAATCCCCTTTGATTGCGCTATAGCCCTTATTTCCTTTTCTAAAAGATTTGGCATACCCTCTTCGATTACAAGCACCCTTTCCTTCCCAGTTAAAAACTCCAAAATCTCCCTTTCACTAACAGGATACAGACAGTGCATAGAGTAGATCGGACACTGCTTTCCAATAGCATTAAAAGCCCTTTGAACCATGCTCGTAATTATCCCATGGGTTATAATTCCCAGATTACTACTCGATGGGTAATCATACACCCTGTTTATGCAAGCTTCCTCCAAAAACTCAACTGCTCTTGGGAGCCTAAGATTATACTTTTCTCTTTCCTGAAGCTGGGTGTAAGGTGGAAAGGGAAGCTTCTCCATAATCTCTTCCCTTATCTCTATAACCTCTGGTCTCTTGTTGCTTCTGGCTTTTACTACCTGGGACATGTACCCAACCCTGCTTCTTACAAGAACAATTACAGGAGTTCCCGCATACTCCGAAAGGGAAAACCCATCGTGTATCAAATCACAGAGGTGCTGAAGAGATGCCCCCGGATCAAGCAGGGGTAGAGCAGACTTATAAGCATATGGAAGGGTCTTTTCCGCAACTATAGTGTTATTGCACCCGTAATCCTCTCCTACAAGTATGAGTGCTCCACCCATAACACCAGATGAAGCAACATGGGCTATAACATCGGAAGCAACGTTAAAACCGACAACCTTAAAGGCAACAGCACCCCTTACAGGGTTGCTTATGGATGCTCTGAGGGCAGAAGCCGCTGAAGCCTCGTTTGTAGACTCCTCAGCATAAACACCAAGCTGCTTAAGTACTGTATCCTTTACCCTATCGACTAAACTTGTAAGCGTTGCAATAGGTGAGCCAGGATAGCTTGCAAAATAAGATATACCGCTTTCAAGAAGTGATTTAAGGATTACAACTGCCCCACTCCCGAAGTACTCTTTCCCATCTTCAAGAAGCAGTTGTCTCCTTATATCTCCGTAAACGACACCCATTCATTACCAACCCCTTTTAAATCCCCCTAGTTTAAGTATAACACACAACCTACAGCGAAATAAAGTGTGATATAATTAGAGGTAGGGGAAGTGGAAGGTATATGGATTGGGTATTTAAAGAAGAACACGAAATCTTTCGCAATCAGGTAAGACAATTTGTAGAAAAAGAGGTAACTCCGTATATAGAAGAGTGGGAAACACAAGGAGAGATACCAAAAGAAGTTTGGAAACGCATGGGAGAGCTTGGTTTTCTTGGGGTTGAGTATCCTGAAGAATACGGAGGTTCGGGCGCAGATTTCACCTATACCCTAATCCTTATGGAAGAGCTTGCAAGATGTGGAGCAATGGGGTTTCCAATAAGCGTAAGCGTACACACCGATATGGCATCTCCCTATATTTTCTCTTTAGGGACCGAAGAACAGAAAAGAAAATACCTGCCTCAGATAATAAAGGGAGAAAAGATCTGTGCTATTGCGATTACAGAACCAACTGGAGGTTCCGATGTGGCTGGCATTCGTACCCAGGCCAAGCAGTATGGGAACTGCTACGCTTTACACGGAAGTAAGGTGTTTATAACCAACGGAGTTAAAGCAGATATCTACATAGTTGCAGCAAGAGTTGGTGAACCAGAGGATCAACTTAGACACAGGGGTATATCAATATTTATCGTTGAGAGAGGAACACCTGGACTAAGAATTGGACGGAAACTCCAAAAGATGGGATGGCTTTGCTCAGATACAGCAGAGCTTTTCTTCGATGAGTGTATTGTTCCAAAAGAGAACCTCCTTGGTGAAGAAGGTAAGGGATTTAGAGAGATTATGAGGCACTTTCAAAGAGAAAGGCTTGTTATATCCATAATATCCGTTTCTGCTTCACAAAAGGTAATCGAAGACGCAATAACATATGCCCGTGAAAGGGTTGTGTTTAACCGCCAGCTTTCCAAGTTTCAGGTAATCCGGCACAAGATTGCAGATATGGTTACCTATATCGAAGCTGCAAAAAGACTTACCTACCATGTAGCGTGGCTTTTCTATAAAGGAAAGGCAACCGACAAAGACGTATCGACCGTAAAGCTCTTTACAACAGAGGTAGCAAACCGCATTGCCTATGATTCCTTACAGATTTACGGTGGATATGGCTATATGCGTGAATTTCCAGTAGAGAGATTCTACAGGGATGCACGTGTTCTTACAATCGGGGCTGGAACATCTGAAATCATGAAAGAGATCATAGCAAAAAGGCTAGAGCTATAAAAAACTCTAACCAGGCTGGTAAGTTGAGAGTCGCTATCTTAGGTGTTGGACAAACCTCTTATGAGAGAGAAAAAGGTATCTCCCTTGATGAACTTGTTTTTGAAGCTACAAAAAATGCCTTAGAGGATAGTGGCCTTAACCTCCAGGAGATAGAAAGCGTAGTTACAGCAGGTTCAGATGGACTTGATGGACGCGCTATATCCAATATGACGGTTTCTGGCTCGTGTGGAGCCTATCGAAAGGATGAGGTAAAGGTTTCTGATGGGGGAATATACGGTCTTGTACTTGCGTACTTAAGGGTAGCTTCAGGTTTATTTGGTAACTCCCTTGTAGTAAGCTGGACAAAGTCCTCAGAGGTTTCACCAGATACGGTTGGAAATCTGTCTTTTGATCCGCTGTATCTAAGAGAAGCGGGAATTAACCCCATAACCTACTCCGCCATCCAGGTTTCCCTCTACAAGCACATAACAGGTGCAAGGGATGAAGATGCAGCAAAGGTAGTAGTAAAAAACAGGGGTAATGCACTTAAAAATCCACTTTCCCATCTAAAACGTAAACCTTCGGTAAAGGAGATAAAATCCAGCAGGTTTGTCTCCTATCCTCTGCGGGAAATACACATTCCCCCGGAATCTGATGGTGCCTGCGCCCTTGTTATATCGTCGGAGAGATGGTTAAAAACCAGGAAAAAGACAGGGCAAAAATATGCATGGATACGTGGTATAGGGTGGTCACTTGAGGGATACTACAGGGATGAAAAGAAAGAGCTTGTAAAACTCTCCTCCTTAAGAAAAGCAGCAAAAACCGCATATAAGATGGCAGGTATAAAAAACCCAGCCAAGGAAATAGATACTGCTGAGGTAAGCGATATTACAGCGTACCATGAGATTATGATATATGAAGCCCTTGGGTTCTGTGGTGATTCAGAGGGAATAGAGCTGGTAAGGAAAGGGGTTACAGAGATAGATGGAGAGCTTCCGGTAAATCCCTCAGGTGGAATACTCTCCTCCAACCCCATTTTTGCATCAAGCCTTGTAAGGGTAGCGGAGGCAGCACTTCAGGTTATGGGAAAGGCAGGGGAAAGGCAGGTTAAGGGGGTAAATACGGCCTTAGCTCAGGGCTTTACCTGGAGTGGAACTCAGGGAAGCTGTGTGGTAATCCTTGATAACAGGATATAGAAGATGATTCAAGCAGGGATTATAGGTATTGGTCAGACAAGGTTTGTTACACGACGAGACGATGTAAACCTTGGTGAGCTTGCAAGAGAGGCCACAATTATTGCCCTTGAAGATGCAGGTATAGAGTTTAGGGATATAGAAGCCGTAGTATTTTCCCTTGCGCTTGATGCCCTAGAGGGGATGGAAAACGCCGAGAGATGGTGTGTTGAGGCCGTAGGGGGTTGTAAAAAGCCATGTATCAGGGTACACATGGGAGGAGCAACGGGAGGTTCAGCACTTCATACGGGATTATTTCACATACTCTCCGGATTATTTAACTGTGTTCTTGTTGTAGGGGCCGAAAAGATGGGGGAAACACAGGATGCACAGAACATTCTAAACCTGATCTTTGATCCAGTGTATGAAAGAGAAGTTGCAATAAATGCAATAAATATGTGCTCATTTCAGGCAATAAGACACATGAGAAAATACGGAACAACAGAGTACCATATGGCACTTGTGGCAGTAAGGAGCTATAAAAACGCTTTAAAAAACCCCTACGCCCATATAAAGAAAGAAATAACTGTTGAAGACGTTTTAAACTCCAGGGTGATATGCTACCCCATAAAGCTATACGACTGTTGTCCAAGGTCAACCGGAGCATGTGCCGTTTTAGTGGCTTCAAGCAGATTCATTAAGAAACTGGGTAAAAAAAGGGTAGCCTGGATCAGTGGAATAGGCAGCTGCACAAACTCTTACTTTATGGGAGACAGGATGGATAACTCCGGGTTAAATGACCATGCCGATGCAGAAGGTCTTTTAATTGCGGCAAAGAAGGCATACAAAATGGCGGGAATCAGTGATCCCAAGAAAGAGATAGATGTTGCAGAGATATACGCCCCATTTACCTCCACTGAGCTTGCTGCGGTTGAGGCACTTGGTTTTTGTGAGAAGGGTGAGTCAGGGATATGCAATGAGAAAGGAATATTTGATATGGACGGAAAACTCCCGGTTAACCCATCTGGAGGTGTACTTACCTCAAACCCAATAAGTGTAACGGCCCTGGTAAGGGTAGCGGAGGCAGCACTTCAGGTTACGGGAAAGGCAGGGGAGAGGCAGGTTAAGGGGGTAAAGAATGCTGTTGCAACGGGAGAAGGTGGTTCCCTGCAATTCTACACGGTTACTGTCCTGTCAAGAGGGATTTAAGAAAAGATGAGCAAAGAGCTTTTATTCATATCACAGCACTGGGACATAGAATTTAACCACGCTGCTGGAGAAACAGCAAGCGTATTCTTTAAGGCAATAAGGGAAAGGAAAGAGATCCTTGGCAGAAGATGTCCAGCTTGCAAGAGAGTGCTTCTACCCCCTCGTTCCTTCTGTGAAAGGTGTTTTGTCGACACGCTGGAATGGGTAAAGGTTGGTAAGGAAGGGACAATAGAGGCCTTTACCATAGTTTATGAGCAATTCAGGGGGCTTCCAAAACCACCCTACGCAATAGCTTATGTCCTTTTAGATGGTGCAAGCACAGCCATGGTTAATTTTTTAAAAAAAGTGGACCTAAACAACCTGCAGGAGGCCTTAGAAAGAATCAAGATAGGTGCAAGGGTTAAAGTAGTTTTCAAGAGGAAAAGGAGAGGACGAATTACCGACTTCTGGTATGAGTTGCTCCACACTTGACACCTCTCTGTCTGTTACATATGCTAACGCCTAGACAATCTATTTTACCCTTAAAATACAATAACAAAGGTTAGCTTACATGATTGTAGCCCTTGGTGGAGGAGTCGGAGCAGCTAAGTTTCTAAGGGGACTTTCCCGTGTCATAAAGGATGAAGCACTTACGGTGATAGTAAACACCGGAGATGACATAACAATTTATGGACTGAGAATATCACCGGATATAGATATAGTAATCTACTGGCTTTCAGACACCGTTGATAAAGAGAAAGGATGGGGGATCAAAGGGGATACATTCCACTGTCTGCATGCACTCGAGAGGTTCGGTCTTGAGTCATGGTTTAGACTGGGTGATAGGGATATGGCAACCCATATATACCGAACCTACCTAAGACAAAAAGGACTTACCCCCTCAGAGATAACCGAGAGGTTGGTAAAGGCCTTTAGGATTCAAGAGAACATAAAAATTCTTCCAATGACCGATGAAGACGTTGAGACATGGATAGTAACTGAAGAAGGGGATATGCACTTTCAGGAATACCTTGTAAAGAGGTCAATGAAACCAAGGGTAAAAGGGGTATTTGTAAAAGGTATAGAGAGGGCAAAACCTGCCCCCGAGGTTATTGAGACCATAGAACAAGCACGGGGTATTGTAGTTTGTCCAAGCAATCCGATAATAAGCATAGGACCTATCCTTCAAGTTAAGGGGATCAAAGAGGCCCTTATTAGAACGGATGCAAAGATAATAGCCATAAGCCCCCTTGTTGGAGGAGCACCTCTTAAAGGACCTGCAGACAGATTGATGAGGGGAGTTGGCCTTGAGGTTTCTTCAACCGAGATAGCCAGGTTATATAGAGACTTTCTAGATAAGATGGTGATAGACGAAAAAGATGCTGCTGAGTCTTTAAGGATAGAGTCCCTCGGGATTGAACCTGTTGTAATTGATACCGTCATGTCAGATGATAGGAAAGCAGAGAGCGTTGCAAAGAGGGTTTTGGATCTTCTAACCACTTAGAAAAGCCTTACTCGGTTAAAACAAAGAATTGCTATTCCTCATTTTCCCACATATAATAAATATTAAATAACAATTAGATAACCTCTTAAAGAGGAGGAAGAGATATGTTTGAGTTAACACCAAAAGCGGCGGATCAGATAAAGAAGCTTCTAGAAGCTGAAAACATACCCAATGCCGTTCTAAGGGTTAGAGTAGTACCTGGAGGTTGTTCTGGGTTTTCTTACGAGATGGGTTTTGACGATACAACCGATGAAACGGATAAGGTATTTGAATCCGGTGGCGTAAAGATTGCTATTGATGAATTTAGCTTTCCCTATCTCCAGGGTGCTGTACTTGACTACTCAGATGGATTAAGCGGCACCGGATTTACAATAAAGAACCCTAATGCCAGGGGCACATGCGGATGCGGCTCATCATTTACAGTTTAGCCTTGCTATAGCCCACCGCCTATCTACGTAAAAGTTCCTTTTCCCCCTCAAAGGGGGAATGCGTTTATCAACAGAAAGTCCCCTCAATTTTCCCCTAGTTTTCTGTTGATTTATAGGTTTTCGTATGCTATAAAAGTTACCTTAAAGAAATGCAGGGATCCTTAAGAGGCCATGATGATAGAAGGGTTGTTATAATAGGTGGAGGTCCTGCTGGTCTTACCGCTGCATACGAACTCTGTAAAGCCGGATGGAAAGCACTTGTTCTTGAGAAGGACAATACAGTTGGGGGACTTGCACGAACGGTTAACTACAAGGGATACCACTTTGACATAGGAGGACACCGCTTCTTCACAAAAGTTAAGCTGATAGAAGAGCTATGGCACGAAATCCTAGGTGAGGATCTACTAAGGTGCCGTCGTCTTTCCAGAATCTACTATAACAAGAGGTTTTTTTTCTACCCATTTCGCACATCCAACGCGCTGTTTGGTCTTGGTATTTTAAACAGCATGTTGATACTCTTAAGCTACCTAAAGGCCCAGCTATTTCCTGAAAAACCCGAGGAAACATTTGAGCAGTGGGTATCCAACAGATTCGGTAAACGTCTTTACAGGATTTTCTTTAAAACATACACAGAAAAGGTCTGGGGAATCCCATGTAGCGAGATAAGGGCTGAATGGGCTGCCCAGAGAATAAAAGGACTCTCACTCCTAACAGCCATTAAAAACACCCTTTTTGCCCATAAAAAATCCAGAAACGCAGATGTGATAAAAACTCTTATTGATTCCTTTTACTATCCAAAGCTTGGGCCTGGTATGATGTGGGAAAAGATGGCAAAAAGGGTAGAGGAGATGGGAGGAACCGTTCTTCTTGGAGCAGATGTTCAGAGGATAATGCTTAAGGACAGCAGGGTTAGCTCGGTTGAGGTAAACCTAAACGGAATGATAAAGACAATAGGTGGAACACACTTTATAAGCAGCATGCCAATTAGGGAACTTATACACAAACTTGAGCCCCCACCACCCGAAGAGGTAACAATAGCAGCAAGCAATCTCAAGTACAGGGATTTTCTTACGGTGGTGCTTATAGTTAACAGAAAAGAGGTGTTTCCCGATAACTGGATTTACATACATGACCCCGAAGTCAAAGTGGGAAGGGTTCAGAACTTTAAAAACTGGAGTCCCTATATGGTTCCAGATCAGAACAAAACCTGCCTGGGGCTTGAGTACTTTTGTTTTGAAGGAGATTCCCTATGGACGATGCCTGATGAAGAGCTTATTAGGCTTGGGCAGAAGGAGCTAGAGATGCTGGGCTTAATAGATGCATCTGAGGTAGAAGATGGAACGGTTTTTAGAATGCCAAAGGCTTATCCCGTATATGACTCCACATATAAGGAGTCTCTAAGCACCATACGTCGGTTCCTAAGCAGTATAGAGAACCTGCAGCTTGTGGGACGAAACGGTATGCACAAATACAATAACCAAGACCATTCAATGCTTACAGCTATCTTGGCAGCCAGAAACATAATGGGCGCAAACTATGACCTGTGGCAGGTAAACGAGGAAAAGGAATACCTTGAAGAAACGGTAGAGGGCAGAGAGCAAACCGATATAAAGCTTCTTGCATCAACACAACCAAAGGTTCCAACCCGAATTACGGAAAAAGATAAAGCAACGATACCTGATGAAATCATTGTAAAGGCCTTTGCAAAGCTGGATAAGCTTGCTTTTGCAGTAGCACTGGGCATGGTTGCAAGCCTGTTTTTCTGCATACTAAACCTGATACTACTTATAAAAGGAGACAAAGAGGCAATCCGCATGTTTCAACTTATCAACCAGTACTTTATCGGTTATTCCGTAACCCCAGAAGGTGTAGCGATAGGAACCGTCCATAGCTTTCTGTGGGGCTTTATGTGGGGATGGTTGTTTGCTTACGTAAGAAACCTGATTTTAGCGTTTTTAATTTACAAAGCCAGAAGAAGGGCAGAATCCATGTCCCTTAAAGATTTACTAGACCAGATATAGCCTATAAGAAAAATGGAAAACTACAATGACAAAAAACTCTTAACTGCTGTTGCCATGCTGAATGCAAAAATGCTTGGATTTACCCTTGGCATACTGCTTGGGCTTACCGTATTTATTGCAACAAACTGGCTTATCCTAAAGGGTGGACACATAACCCCTGATGGCAAGTACGTAGTGGGCCCCCACCTTCAACTGCTAAGCCAATTCTTTATTGGCTACAGGGTTTCATTTTTGGGAAGCATCATAGGATTTGCCTACGGCTTTATCGTGGGAACAATAGCAGGGGCATTAATAGGCTGGATATACAACAGGATTGTTGAGATCAAGGATAAACTTACCGCATGATAAAATCCCCTCCCACCCGCACACCAAAACCAAGAGACAAATTCGATCCCCCCGAGTGGAGTGCTATATACGAAAACAAAGAGTACAGAAACAAACACCTTACATTCTGGCAGAACACAAGAACTGTAGAGCAAATCTGCCTGAGTATAACCACCCCTGAAGAACTCTGGGCTGATATTGGATGTGGATCCGGGCACACAGCAGAAAAGCTATCCCAGATGGGCATATATGTAATCGGTATAGACCACGATATCAACATGACAGGATTTGCAAGAAAAAGGATTCTATCAAAAGACTATGGAACAGGAGAGCAAATATACTTTATCACAGCCAGGGCAGAGAATTTACCTCTTGGTGATAACACACTGGACGGTATTACAGCAGTCTCCTTAATGGGTTGTCTTCAATCACCCGAAGACTTTTTTAAAGAAGCATACAGGGTTTTACGTAAAGAGGGATTCATGATAGCCACATTTACGAATGAAAAAAGCCTTTTTATAAAGACAAACGGTTTTATAACCAGGGCAAGAAACCTTGTCAGGGGTTGCAGGGGAGACTTCTACAGAACCTACGATCCGGACCACACAGTATATAGCCTTAAAAAGATTGGATTTAAAGTGCTAAGTGTAAGTTTCCACAACTTCTTCTTAAGAGTGGGAAACAGGTTGCTTCCACCACCCTATATCTCTGTTTACCTTGAACGTCTCTCTCCCCGGATTGCAAGCATACTTGGAAGGAACTTTATAATTTTAGCACAGAAAGGAGGTAGCTAGATGCAAAGGGTAACTTTTTCGGTTTTAAGAGGTGTTTGTCAGATTCCAGCTTACGTTTCATATGAAAAGGGTTTTTTTAGAGAAGAGGGCATAGAGGTTTACCTAAGCGTTGAACCCACAGCATGGATGGTCCCTCATAAGTTTAGAACCGGTGAGATCCAATTTGCTGTAATACCGTGGACAAGGGTTGCTGTTTCAAAAAACCCAAAACTCGTTTTGATCTGCGGTTCGGGCTTTGAGGAAGCAGCTATGGTTATAAGAGAGGGTATAGCTCCCCAAGAGGTAAAGAAGGTTTCGGTACCACAACGTGGAGGAATGAAAGACCTAACAGCAATGAGTTTAATTGAGAAACTGGGATGGCAGGATGCTGAGCTAATAAGGATGCCATCAGGAGACGGAGCTATAATCTCACTTTTTGGTAAAGGAGCAGATGCAGCTTCAATGGTAGAGCCATTTGCAACCATGATGGAGTCTCTGGGTGTTGGAAATGTTGTAAAAAGAACAGGGGATGTATGGGGTGGAGCCCCGGGGTGTTCCTTAACCACAACCACTGAGATTGTGGAAAAAGAACCTGAGCTGGTTCAGAGATTGGTTAACGCATTCTTACTAGGAGCTTCTTTTACCCACCAGTATCCCGAAGAAGCCTCACAGATCTCATCCCGCTATATAGGTGTAAACGCAGAATTCATACGAAAAGCCCTTGATGTTAACAGACCAAACGTAGATGCCATAAGGAACAAAGGTGCAATGGAAGAGGTTCTCTCCCTTATGAAGAGGCTTGGTTACATAGATGAGATACCAAAAGACTTTATCGAATTGAGCTTCCTGGATAAAGCCAGACAAAAACATGAGACTGGCCAGGCTTAGGCAGATAGCTACAATTGCCTGGGGGCTTCAGGGATTTATAAAAAACCCAGTTACCCCAAAGCAGGCAAGAGAGAATATAAAGAGACGCATGGAGAAAAGAGAGGAGCTTTTTCTTGCCTCTGTCAAGAAACTTATATACGAAAACAAACAAAGCCCCTACAGAAAACTGCTACTTCATGCTGGCTGTGAGTACAGCGACCTTGAAGGAAGTGTAAAAATCAGGGGTATAGAGGACACACTCGTGCTGCTTAGAGACGAGGGTGTATACATAACCTTTGATGAATTAAAGGGTAAAACCCCTGTATTCAGAAGGGGGCTAACCATAGAAACGCAACAAGAAGACTTTGATAACCCCTTTCTTATGGGCAAAAGCATATACGGAAAAACCAGCGGAAGCAGTTCAAGGGTAACACGGGTTGCATACGACTGGAGATTCCTTGAAGAAGAAGCTCAAGATGAACTCCTCTCATACGAGGCACATGGGTTAGTGGATTCCCCCGTGGCTCTCTGGTTGCCAGGGTTACCAAGTATATCAGGTATACACAACCTGCTACTTCATATAAAGTTTCAAAAACCCCCTGAAAAGTGGTTTTCTCATATAAAGAGCCCGGGGATTTTTAACCGAATCCTTCATAAAGTAGCTATTGAATACCTTGTTTGGAGCTGCAGGATTCTTGGACTAAGTATCCCAAGACCACAGATTACCGAAATAGATAGCGCACTGAGGGTAGCAAAGTGGATGGAAGACAGGAAGAGGAAATGCAGAAGAGGAACCGTTGTTCTTAGAACCTTTACAAGCTCCGCTGTCTACGTTGTTCAAAAGGCACTGGAGGAGGGGTTGGACCTTGGTGGTTGCGTTATATCAACCGGGGGAGAACCTCTTACGGAGGCAAGATACAGGTTTATTAAACGCTCTGGGGTAAATGTCATCTGTAGATACGCCTCCACAGAGGCCGGTATGATGGGAACTTCCTGTTTGTACAATGACCACCCTGATGATATTCACCTTTATATGGATAGACTTGCAGTTATACCAAAAAATTTTAAAACAAAAGAACAGCAGGTGGATTCCTTTCTCTTTACATCCCTTTCTACAAACGCTGGAAAGGTTCTTCTAAACACGGAGCTTGGAGATATAGGGAACCTGTATAAAAGGGAGTGCAATTGCCTTTTTGGAAGCCTTGGAATGAACGTTCATCTCTCAAACATAAGAAGCAACTATAAGCTAACCGAGGAGGGAATAAGTGTCCTTACCTCAGACCTCTATGAGATAGTGGGAGAGATTGTAGAGAGAGCAGGTGGAAGTCCCAACGATTATCAAATATGGAAAACCCAAGATGAAAGCGGTGTGGGTAGGATAACCATAGCAATAAACCCCGATATCCCCTCTATCAGCGAAAGGGAGGTGGTAAATACGGTGCTAGGAAAACTTAAAGAAAGGGAAGTTAGTACCAAGATAGCATCTCTTTTTTGGGAACAGGCACACACAATACAGGTTGTAAGGGATTACCCAAAAGTTACCGAGGGACAAAAACTTCCATACGTCATAGATAAACCTTATTGACAAATTTTAGAGAATTATAATAATTAGTATATGTGAATCTGGATAATGCAATTAAAGGAAGAAGGTCCATCAGAAAGTACAAGGCAACAGATGTGCCGGACTCAGCTATTGGCCAGATACTTGATCTTGCCAGGTACACCCCTTCCTCAATGAACGGGCAACCCTGGCATTTTATAGTTGTTCGGGATAATGTAACCAAAAAGCTAATAGCAGAGGTAAAAAACAGGCACTGCCCCCCTGAGAAAAGGGCCTACAGGGCCGATTTTATAGAAGACGCCCCAGTACTTATAGTGGTCTGCGTTAACATCGAGAAATCATACGGGAGAGAGATTGAAAACGGGGTTCTGGCAGCAGCCACGATAATGCTTGCCGCATACAGCAGGGGTCTAGGAAGCGTCTACCTATCTGCATACAATAGGGAAAAACCCGAACTAGAGGAAGAGATAAAAGGGATCCTCTCCATACCTGGAGACTACAAGCCGGTTACCATAATCCCGCTTGGCTATCCGGATGAAATCCCGGATGAAAAAAAGCTAAAACCACAAGAAGAGATAGTACATTATGAAAAGTTTTGAGATAACCGGCAAAGATCTTTACAGGTTCATAGATACCAGCTACGCTCCCGAGTCAAGCATAGTTCTCAGATACAGAAACATTTTAAAATCTGTTTATTACGGTAAAGAGGAGTACAGGGAGTACTTAAAGCAAACCAGTATAAGAGAAGGAGCAAGGATATTCTACATTCTTAACTACAAAGGAGTGGATATATATATACTTGATGAAACTTCCCTAATGCATACAAAGACTCTAAAATCAATAGATGGATGTGTTAGCATAGCAAAATGCCTAGCAGAAGGCTCTAGGGAGGTGGTGTTTGAGTCAGGTGGAAACACAGGTACAGCCCTAACGGAATACGGACAGAAGGCAGGGATTGAAACCTTTTTCTTCATTCCTGAGAGAAATATAAACCTTTTAAAAAGCAAGGTATTCGAATCCCAAAGAGCACACCTTATAAAGGTGGAAAAGGCCGAAATTGTAAAAGGAGCAGCCCTTTTGTTTGCCAAGATAAACGGATTTAGGCACATACCTGAGATTAGCTGGCGTTACGAGGCATCCATGTTCAGAGGTCTATTTATACTTGAATACTTGATGGAGAACAAAGGATTTGACTGGATAACGCAGACAATAAGTGCAGCCTTTGGCCCAATTGGTATATACAGGGTTCTGTTAAATTTGGGTAAGGGGATCAAAAAGATACCGAGGTTTCTTGGAGTCCAACAGGAAAACAACTGCCCGATGTATAGAGCATGGAAAAACAAAGGGGTATCTCTTGAGGAAAGCCCACCTGAAAGTGGAGAACTGCTTACAGATATAATGTATGATGTTAAGCCCTATACCTATGGAACGTACAATGAACTTGAGACCATACTGGTAAGAACAGGAGGAGATATAACCACAGTAAACCACCTTGAGTTTAAAGAACTCCTTGAGAAAAACTTTGAAGGAAAGGGTATACTAGAGTTGTTTTCTGAGAATGGTATAGATATAACCATAAGGAACAACGAGGTGATAGAGAAAACGGGTTTGATAGCTCTGGCAGGTGTCCTAAAAGAAATAGATAGGAGTACAATAGAGAAAGGTAGCAGGGTACTTTGCTGCTTAACAAGCGGTATAAGTGAGGCAGATGGAAAGGCAGAGGCTGAATTTAGGGTATCTAATCTATCTGATGTATACACCATAAGCAAGGAGATAAGGCAAAGAGCAGGTAAGCTATGAGTGGCAGAAACGTAACGATAAGAGATTCAACACTTCGTGAGGGAATGGATGTCCCGGGTGTGGACTTCTCGATTGAGCAAAGGCTAAGGATAGCAACATCCCTTGACAGTGCTGGTGTTTCAGAGGCTGAAGTGGTTGCCCCAAGCAGGGTTTTAAAAGACCTTGAGTTCGTAAAGTTGCTTAAAACACAGTACAATCTTGGATTAAAAACCTCAGGTCTTATATACTCTCAAAACCCTACCTGTAAGGAGGAGATAGAGGAAGCAAGCAGGTATCTTGATAGGTTTGATCTTCTTATGCCAGTTTCCCTAAAGAGAAAACCCTATGATAAGAAGACCAAGATTAGGCTCCTTGTAGAGGCACTAAAATACGCACTAAGCTACAACCATGATATTGGGGTGGGCTTTCCAAACTCCACACAAACAGAGCCTTCCTTTCTCTTAGAGATAGCAAAAGAGGCAGTGAAAAACGGTGCAAGCAGGGTAACCATATATGATACCAACGGAAGCTCAGATCCCTTTACAGTTTATAGTCTCATTAAGCACATAAAAGACGAGCTAGCTCACATTAAACTATTTTTCCATGCACACAACGACCTGGGTCTTGCAACCGCAAACTCACTGGCTGCAGTCTACTCCGGAGCAGATGGGCTTGATGTAACGGTAAACGGTTTGGGTGACAGGGCAGGAAACGCTTCCCTTGAACAGGTTGCTTTAAACCTATATTTAAAGGGATTTAGCACGGGAATTAAACTGGAAAAACTAAAGGAGTTATCAAAAACAGTTGAGGAAGAAAGCGGTATCACCGTATACAAACTGGCTCCTGTTATAGGTGATTTTGTCTTCTCCCACAAGTCCCCAGGTCATCTGGAAAAGCTTGAGCTTTTTGAAGCCTTTGACCCCGGATTGATTGCCTCTTTTAGAGAGGTAAGTAATACCTGAGTAACAAGGAGGCTCTTATGGATGTTTTGCTGTTTAATCCCGCCCCCAGAAGAGGATGGCAGGCACAAAGAAGGGTTGAAGTTCCACTCAGCCTTCTCTGTCCAGCTACACCCCTGGATTTAGAGGGATACAAGGTAAAGATAATAGACCAGTTTGCAAATCCCCAGTGGGAAAGGGAGTTTAAAGAGGCACTAAGGTACAAGCCGATATGCTTTGGTGTAACCTCCATGACGGGTCCACAGATACTCCGTGCCCTGGAAGCATCCAAACTCTTTAGAGAGCACCACCCGGATGTTCCAATAGTGTGGGGTGGGATTCATGCAAGCCTTCTACCCCAGCAAACACTGGAAAACCCTTATGTGGATATAGTTGTGGTGGGGGAAGGAGAGGAAACCTTTAAAGAGCTTGTTAAAGCAATCGAATCCGGATCCCCCCTTAAGAACGTAAAAGGGATATGCTACAAAGAGTACAAACCCTCTTTGGATTTAAAAGAAATACGGCAAAATAAAAAAGAGCTTCGTGTTCTTGGAACCTATGAAGCAAAGGAGCCAGTTAGTGTAAGCTCCAGAAATAACTACGTAATAAGATGGACCGGAGAACGTCCATTTGTAAACCTTGATGAACAGCCTCCTCTTTCCTATCATCTGGTTAACATGAACCACTACAGACGAAGGCTCTTTGGAGAGGATACCTTTAGCTTTAACTCAAGCCGTGGCTGTACATTCCGATGCAGTTTCTGCTGGGACCCAGTTCTTCACAAGAGAAAATGGAGAGCAATGAAACCAAAAACCGTAGTAGAGCACTTAAAGAGGATCATTCGCGACTACAACATACGGGGTTTTAACTTTACGGATGATCACTTCTTCATAGATATGAAACGTGCATACGGTATCCTGGAAGAGATCGTCCGTGCCAATTTAAACATCACAATCGGTAAACTTCAAATACGTGCCGATACCATATGCAAAATGGATAGGGATTTTCTAGATCTCATGGTCAGGGCGGGGGTTAAACGCCTTACGATAGGTATAGAATCGGGCTCACAACGTATACTAGACCTAATAAACAAGGACATCTACATAGAAGAGGTGATTGAAGCCAGCCGGAAGCTGATTCCCTACCCCATTGTGCCTTGGTACCTGTTTATGATGGGCCTTCCCACCGAAACCCCAGATGAGCTTGCTCAAAGCATCCGCCTGGCCGAACGCCTGGTGGATGAAAACCCAAAGGCTGTGGCAAGGTTTAACATATACACCCCCTATCCGGGAACAGAACTCTATAACGTTGCCCTACAGCACGGGCTAAAAGAACCCGAAAGGCTTGAGGAATGGGCAAGCTTTAACTTCCGACACGTTGCCAAAGATGCTCCTTGGATCCCTCCAGAGACAAAGAGACTGGTAGAAGGTCTTGATTTTCCACTTATGTTTTTAGGCAAAGGGCACTTTGTAAACCCCTATAAGAAAACAAACCCTATAGTAGCTGCGCTAGGAAAACTCTACTACCCGATAGCCAGATACAGAATAAAACACATGAACGTACGTTTTCCAATAGAGACCAAAATAGCAAAGGCACTGAGACTGTTTGCAAGACAGGATTAAGCTAGGCCCACCTATACGCAAGATGCAAGCCCTGTTTAAACAGATGAACTCATCATACTGGGATGGAGTTGCAAAAAGCTTAAAAGAAACCAAACCAAAGAACTTCTGGCGAAGCTACAACGATGCTGTAAACAACCTGGCTTTTTCCAGATGGCTACCAGTGGGTAAAACAGCTCTAAGAGTCCTTAAAACCGACCTCTTTGATGAATCACTTGGTAAAGGGCTATACCCACTTTTAAGGGAAAATGCGGAAAGTGTTTTTGGTATGGACGTATCCTCCGTTACCGCTGGGAGAGCAAAGCTAAACCACCCGGATATAAACGTAGTTGTAGCCGATGTAAGAAAGATTCCCTTCTTGGATGGCTCTTTTGATATTGTGGTTTCAAACTCAACACTTGACCACTTTGACTCCATTGAAGACATTGTTATAAGCTTGAGAGAACTCTACAGGGTGCTTAAAAAAGGAGGGCTACTTCTTATAACACTTGATAACCCCCTAAACCCGGTAATCACAATAAGAAACATACTACCCTTTTGGTTTTTGCACTCTACCAGACTCATTCCATACCGTGTTGGAGCTACCCTCAGTGCCCGTCACCTAAGGAAACTTCTTGAGCAACTGGGGTTTAAAGTGGTTGAGGTAAAAACTATTATGCACTTTCCAAGGATCCTTATCAGGTTGGTTGAAGCAGTTTCAAAAAAGATATCCGAGGGAACACAACAGAGGCTTATAGAGTTTTTAATATCATTTGAGAGGCTCTCAAGCTTGCCTACAGGGTTGCTTACAGGTTACTTTACAGGTATTAAAGCTATAAAACAATGATGTTTAATTACGAAATAAACATACCACAGATGCTAATAACCGTTAAGAAGGAAACAGATACACTGGGATACGTTGCAATTGATTCACCCTTTGGTGGACGCTCGCATGGGGGATTACGTATGCAACCAGACGTTGATGTAGAGGAGATTAGCTCTCTTGCACGCTCAATGACCCTAAAGTATGGATTCCTTGGCTTACCGCATGGAGGAGCAAAGGCAGGAATAAGGTACGAGCCTGAGGCCCCTCAAGAAGCAAGAAAAGAGCGTCTTAAAGAGTTTGGAAGGGCAATTGCACCCTTAATCCTTAATGGGGTTTACTTTCCTGCTCCGGATATGGGCACAAGTAACGACGATATAAGGTTCATGCTTAAATCAATTGGAGCTCCGATAAAACGCAGGGAACTTCTTGATATCCCTTCTGGCTACTACACCGCACTTTCGGTATTTGCGGCAGCTAAAACCACAGCGGATTTCCTGAACCTAGAGCTATCAAACTGTTCAGTAGCAATTGAAGGCTTTGGGAAAGTAGGGGGTGAGCTGGCAAACCTCTTTGCCAGAGCAAATACACGTATAGTTGCTGTATCGACATCTAAAGGGGCAATATTTAACCCAAAGGGGCTTGATATAAAACGGTTAAAAACCCTTTCAAGGGAAGCAGGAAGCCATATGGTAACCCTTTATAAGGATGCAGAGCAGATTAAAAACTCAGAGTTGCTTGAGCTTCCAGTTGATATACTGTGTCCCTGTGCCAGACATAACACAATACGTGCGGATAACGCTGACAAGATAATGGCAAGGTTTATCTGTTCAGGAGCAAACAATCCGGTTACATACGAAGCTGATGAGCTACTCTTTAGAAAAGGCATACTGTGCTTGCCGGACTTTGTAACAAACTGCGGAGGGGCTCTTGGTGGCACAATGGAGTTTGCCTCTGTTGATAGGAAAACGATTTCAGATTTTATAGAGAAGCAGATTGGGATACGCATTTTATGGTTGCTTAAGAGGGCAAGGGAAGAAAATCTCTTGCCTAGAGATATTGCACTACACCTTACACTAAAGAACCTCGAAAGGATAAGGAAGCAGGTAAATAACTCCAGGTTATATAAAAGACTATTTGAAGCAGGGCTTGAGCTATACCGCCGTGGATGGATACCCGGTAGTATTGTAGCCAGGTTGTCTCTGGGGTACTTTGAAAGCTCAATTGTAAGTCCCGAAGATCTCTGGTATAAGGAAATCAAGATTGGTTAAAGATATCCTACAAAAGCTATACGGAAACCTGGTAGTTCTTTCCAACCTTAAGGGTCAAAGACGTATCCCTTATCTACCCAGAGAAAGGATTACGGAGCTCTCTACTGTGGATAGGAAAAACTACGATTTGATTGTAGATGATGTAATAAATGATCTTAAAGGCCTTTTGGGCGATAATACCTACATTGAGTGCAAATACTGTAAAGAGATAAGAAGGGAGGGTTCTGCAAAATTCAAACCCGTTATCTCCCTATGTAAGCCAGAAGAATTTATGTTATAAACTGTATATGGAACCCGTAAAGATAGGACTTCTTGGTTGTGGGCGTATAGCTCAGCTTGTTCATATAAATACCCTAGCAAAACTAAATGGAGCAAGGCTTGTTGCTGTTGCAGACACAAATCCCTCCGTGTTAAAACGATTAAAAGGGAAACTACCATCTGGAACTACCTTTTTTGAGGACTACAGAGAATTGATTCAAACGCCAGAGATAGAGGCCGTTGTGGTATGCCTTCCAAACGAGCTTCATGCTGAGGCTGCGGTAATGGCCTTTAAACACCGAAAACATGTGTACCTGGAAAAACCAATTGCCTTAAATACAGGTGAGGTAAAAGATGTGGTTCTTACCTGGAAGAACAGCGGTTTGGTTGGGATGGTTGGCTTTAATCTGCGCTTTAATCTGCTGTACAGAAAACTTAAATACCATATAGCTTCAGAAAGAGTAGGAAGGATTCTCAGTGTTCGTTCCACCTTTACCTCCTTACCACGAGCTCTACCCCGATGGAAAAAGGAAAGAATAAGTGGGGGAGGTGTTCTCCTAGACCTTGCTTCACACCACATAGACCTTCTTTACTTCCTTTTTGAAAGGAATATAGAAAGGGTAAATGCACATACAACCTCATACAAAAGCGAAGACGATACAGCAACGGTTGAATTTACACTTGAAGATGGACTACGGGTGCAGTCCTTTTTCTCACTTTACTCAATTGATGAAGACAATTTTGAGGTTTTTGGAACAGGGGGAAAGATGTATATAAACCGTTACCTATCCTTTGATGTAGAGATTACAGACTCAACCTCTAAACAGACACACTTATTAAAGAAACCCCTAAAAAGCCTAATGAGAACACTAAGAAGCCCCCTTTTAACGGATAGGGTTCTGTTTCCAGGTAGGGAGAGGTCTTATGAGGATGCTCTCTTTCATTTTGTAAAGGCCATAAGAGAGAAATGTCCTGTAAGCCCAAATATTTTTGATGGATACAAGAGCCTTGTGGTTGTGGAGGCAGCTGAGAGGTCCGCCAGAACGGGAAAGGAAGTGCATATCTCAGAGGTTATAGATGAAGATATTGCTTGTAAATGATTACCCGGTTCCAGTTGGAGGTGCCGAGATTCAACAGCTCTTCCTAAAGGAAGAACTAAGGAAAAGAGGCTACGATGCCCGTATTTTTTCAACCTCTGCCCACCTTTCTGTCAAAGAAAAGGGTATGGCAGATTACCAGTGTTTTGGGACAACATCACCCTTTCGTACACTGCTTCAGGTAGCAAATCCATGGGCATACTGGAAACTAAAAAGGGTGCTTAAGGAATTTAAACCGGATGTGGTTCACGTCAGGCTGTTTTTGACCCAGATATCACCCATAATACTACCCCTGCTAAAAAAAACACCCACCCTTTATCATATAGTGTGGTATAGACCCATATGTCCCACGGGAACAAAGCTTCTTCCAGATAACACTCCGTGTTATTTAACACAGGGTAAGGTCTGTTACAGCAGGGGTTGTCTACCCCTAAGAGACTGGATTCCGCTAATGTTACAGGCAAAGCTTTTCAGAAGATGGAAAAAAAGCTTTAGACTCTTTGTTACATGCAGTGAGCACGTAAAGAAGCGTTTGGTAGAGGAAGGATTTGAACCGGTTGAGGTCATAATGAATGGAATCCGGGATATACCCAAATGTGTACACATTTTGTCTACCCCAATAGTATCCTTTGCCGGAAGAATGGTTAGGGAAAAGGGAGTTGACGTCCTGCTGAGAGCCTTTTCAGAGGTTATAAAGCATGTCCCAGAGGCAAAACTCATTTTAGCAGGAGACGGCCCAAAGAGAAAAGAACTTGAAACAATGGCAAGACAGCTGGGAGCTTCAAATAACGTTACCTTCCTGGGTCATATACCACGGGAAAAACTGGAAGAGGTTTTTAGCTCATCCTGGGTACAGGTTATCCCTTCCATCTGGGAAGAACCTTTTGGCAACGTTGCACTTGAAGCAATGGCACGCGGTACAGTTGTGGTTGCAAGCTCTGCAGGTGGGCTTAAAGAAATTATAGAGCACGGAAAAACGGGTTTTCTGGTTCCACCAGGAAATGTAGAACTCCTTAAGGAGACCTTGCTTTACATACTGAAAAACCCGGATTTAATAGAACGGATAGGAAAAGAGGGAAGAAGAGTTATACTGGAGAGATTCAATATGGAATCTTATATCCAACAGTTTATCAAACTGTATAACAGGCTTCTGGTTAGGGAGTAGCTTGTCGTCAGGGTATCTTTTGGGTATTTTTGGTTAATTAATAATGAGATCAAAAGAGAGTAATGAAAAACTCTTAATTATAGGGCTCGATGCAGGAGATCCAAACTTTATAAAACGCTGGGCAGATGAAGGCTATCTTCCCACGATAGCCTCTATAATGAAGCAAGGCTCATGGGGTCTTACCTCAGGTCCTGAGTTAATAAGCGAGCACGGTGTATGGGTATCACTCTTTAGCGGTATATCCCGAGGCAAGCACGGATACTATTACTTCCGCCAGCTAAAGCCAGGAACATATGATCTGGAAAGCATAACAGGACATGATGTGGATGCACCCCCTTTCTGGAGCCGTTTGCTTAGAGGCAAAAAAAAGGCTGCAATTATCGATGTTCCGGATACACCGCTTATAAAAGGGCTTAAAGGGATACAGCTCCTCAACTGGGATATACACGATAGCTGGAATCCAGAGTACTTCTCAGCAGTATCAGAGCCTCCAGAGGTTTTAAAAGAGGTTAGAAGACGCTTTGGAAACAAGTTACCATCACTTGAAAAACACGAAAGCTCACTTAGAGAAGATAGAAAAATATACAATGAGCTCATAAAAAGGATTCCCAGGAAAGGAGCTCTTTGCAGATATATCCTGAATCAGGATAGCTTTGACCTTATTGTCTTGGTGTTTTCGGAATCACACATGGCAAATCATCAGTTCTGGAAGTACCTTCCTGAGATTAGCAGAGGAGAAGAAAAAAACGAGCTTTCAAGCGCAATACGTGATGTGTATCAAGCAATTGATAGAGAGATAGCACGTATCCTAGATGAACTAACCCCCGAGTACAATGTGTTTGTCGTTTCCTCGGTAGGAATGGAAGATGATTTTCCAACAACAGGGCTTATAGAAGACTTTCTTAAAAAACTCGGATACCAGATTACTCCGGAGAAAAAGAATTCCCCCTTAAGACCTATAGACATTGCCCGTCGTATAATACCGGAATCACTCCGTATAGCCATAAGCAGGCACCTCCCGAGAGAAACAAGGGAATCACTTATGGCAGATGTATTCAGAAACGGAACAGACTGGAAAAGGACACTTGCATTTGCAATTCCCTCAGCCTATACAAGCTTTATTAGGGTAAACTTACATGGCAGGGAACCACAGGGCACGGTAAAACCCGGAACAGAGTACCATGAGATGTTAAACAGGCTGGAGGCTGATTTAAGGAAACTTATCGATCCTGAAACAAAGGAACCGGCTGTAGTGCGTGTATCAAAAACTGTTGAGATATTTAACTGTCCCCCGCATCCAGTTTTACCCGATATCTTTGTAGAGTGGAAACCCGGTCGCTTTATGAACCGCCTTCTGCATCCTAGGGCAGAGATAACCCAAAAGAAACCCGATTTTTACCGGCGAAGTGATCACTCACAAAACGGCTTCTTTGCAGCAAAAGGTCCACGTATCAAAAACAGAGGATTTATAGGAGAGATTCCGTTACTGGCTCTTGCCCCTACTTTTCTCTCATTGCTTGGTGAGCCAATTCCAGAGTATATAACGGGAGACGTTTTGGAATCTATAATGCTTTTTTAAAAGATGGGTTTCTTTAAATTGGAGAAAAACGATACCAGGCTTCCAAATCTTGTTATCATAGGAGCAATGAAATGTGGAACAACCAGCCTACACTACTATCTCAACCTGCATCCAGAGATAAGAATGACAAGGGAGAAAGAGCTAAACTTCTTTATTAAAGAGCGAAACTGGGACAGAGGAATTGATTGGTACAGGGCACACTTTAGAGGTAGTGAAAAAATTCACGGGGAGAGCTCTCCAAACTACACAAACTACCCGGTATGGGGTGGGGTACCAGAGAGAATGCACTCGGTAATACCTGATGCAAAGCTTATCTACATCCTAAGGGACCCAATTGAGAGGATAATATCACACTACATACACGAATACTCGGAGGGACGTGAGAGCAGACCAATAAACGAAGCCTTAAAGGACTTTAATAGTTCATATATATACAGAAGCAGATACTACATGCAACTGGAACAGTTTTTGCAGTTCTTTCCAGCATCAAACATTCTAATTATCACACAGGAAAACCTGTATAGAAATCGCCTGCAAACCCTAAAAGAGGTCTTTAAGTTTCTAAACGTGGATGATTCTTTCTACTCTCCCAGATTCTTTAAGCTAAAACACAGGTCCTCCGATAGGAGAAGAAAAAACAGGGTGGGGATGTTTTTATACAGGCTCTACAGGGAAACGGTTGCGGAAAGGCTTCCACCCCCTATAAGATGGCATATGGGACAGCTACTTTGCTTTCCGTTTTCATCAAAAATAAAAAGACCAGTACTTGATAATGTTCTAAGAGAGGAGATAGCAGATCACCTAAGAGATGATATAAACCGCTTAAGGGAATTTACAGGTTACAGTTTTAAAGAATGGTCGGTTTAGGGCAGGCAATGAATACGGTACAAGCAAAAGATATAGGCAGAGTTCTTAGAACCTCTTTTGAACTGTTAAAAGCGTATCCTAAATCCTTATACCACGGATTCAGATACAAAGACACCTTTAGCGATATAGAAACATACTGCATGTTTATAGGTTATCCAAGAAGCGGCCACAGCCTTATAGGCTCCTTACTGGATGCTCACCCAGATGTTATAGTTGCCCAGGAACTGGATGCCTTAAAGTTTCTAAATGTGGGTTTTAGAAGAGAGCAGATACTTTACCTGTTACTTGAAAAATCCAGGCTCTTTGCTGAGTCTGGAGGTAAACACGGCAAATACAACTACAGGGTTCCAAATCAATGGCAGGGAAGATTCAGGAGGCTAAGGGTTATAGGAGATAAAAAGGGATGGAGCTCAACCCTAAGGCTACGTGCAAAACCTTCTCTTCTGGACAAGCTAAGGAAGACCTTTAATGTAAAACTTAGGTTTTTACACGTCGTAAGGAATCCCTACGATACAATAAGCACCATGTTCATTAAATCAGACAATTGGAGTCTAGAAGAAACCATAGAACACTACTTCATTCTCTGTGAGACCGTAAGTGAAGTAAAGAGACGTCTTAAGGAAGAAGAGGTATTTGAGCTTAGACACGAGGATTTTATAGCAAACCCCAGAGAATACCTGGAGAGGTTATGCAGGTTTTTGGGTGTAGATGCTAGTGAGGATTATCTAAAGGACTGTGCAGGTATAGTCTTTAAGAACCCACATAGAAGCAGATTCGATGTAAAATGGGACTTAAAACTAATTGAGCTTGTAAAAGCAAGGTCTTTAAGTTTTCCCTTTCTTAAAGGATACTCTTACGAAGAGAGATAATTTCAAAGGTATGAGCAAAAGACCTGTATTCTCAATTATCATACCAACCCATAACCGCCTCACACAACTTAGAAACTGTCTTCAATCAATTTGCAAACTAAGCTACCCAAGAGAGAGGTTTGAGGTAATAGTGGTAGATGACGGGGGTAAAACTCCACTTGAGAACACGGTAATCGAGTTTAAAGAGACACTAAACATAAGGCTCTTTACCCAAAAAAACTCCGGTCCTGCCACCGCAAGAAATACTGGAGCGGGTAAAGCCCGGGGCAGGTTTCTTGCCTTCCTAGACGATGACTGCGCTCCCAAATCTAACTGGTTAGAGGTGATTGAATCACATCTTTTAAAAAAACCAAAATCAGTTATAGGAGGCCGAACGATTAACGCACTTAGTGAAAACCCTTTTTCCACAGCAAGCCAGCTCCTAATTGATTATCTCTACCACTACTTTTTCAAAATAAAGAACCATACGCTCTCCTTTATCACGTCAAACAATATGGCTATAAGCTCAGAGTGCTTTCATTTAATTGGTGGCTTTAACCCTTCCTTCTACCTTGCAGCAGCAGAAGACCGTGAGTTCTGTAATAGGTGTAGATATCATGGCATAGAGATAGTATATGTTCCAGATGCGGTGGTCTATCACACCCACCACCTAACCTTTAAATCCTTCTTGAAACAACACTTTAACTACGGAAGAGGAGCTTTTCTCTTTTACAAGATAACGGGTCTAAACAACGGAATACTTCCCGGCATAGAATCTCTTTCATTTTACCTAAACCTTTTTAGATACCCCTTCTTACACGCCAGAACAAAAACAGCTCTGGCTCTTTTATCCCTTTTAGTAACCTCACAGGTTGCAAATGCAATGGGTTTTTTCTGGGAGAAGGTAAAATACCAAAAGAGCGGATCATGAGTACATGCAAAGAAAAACCACTTGTATCTGTCATTATCCCTGTGCACAACGGGGGCAAAGAGCTTGAAAAGTGTCTTAATGCACTAAAGCTCTCATCCTACAAGCCATATGAAGTGGTAGTAGTTGATGATGCCTCTACAGACAGAAGCAGTGAAATAGCAAAGGAAAGAGGCGCTACCGTTTTTCGCCTGCCAGCCAAATCAGGTCCAGCAGCAGCAAGAAACTACGGAGCCAGAAGAGCAAGAGGGGAAATACTGGTGTTTATAGATTCAGATGTGGTTGTAAAAAACGACACAATTGAGAGGCTTGCCAGCGCTCTTAAAGAGAATCCAGATATTGCAGCAGTATTTGGCTCCTATGATGATTCTCCCGAATCCCCGGATTTTCTCTCTCAGTTTCGTAACCTCTTTCACCACTTCATTCACCAGACCTCAAGCAAAGAGGCACAGACCTTCTGGGCAGGATGTGGGGCTATACGCAGGGATGTTTTCCTCAAGATTGGAGGCTTTGATGAGGCTAGGTACACTAAAGCCTCAATAGAGGATATAGAGCTTGGGCTAAGACTATGGAAGGAAGGATACAAGATACTTCTTGACAAAAACACTCAGGTAAAGCATCTCAAGGAGTGGAAATGGGCTTCCTGGCTTAAAACCGATATCCTTCACCGTGCTATTCCCTGGTCACGTCTTATTATAGAGAGCGGCTCCATACCGAAAGACCTTAACCTAAAGACAAGCCACAGGATAAGTGCCATGCTAACAGGTCTAATTATCCTCGTTAACCTGCTTATTATCCTTGGTTTTCTAAAAGAAACGGAGTTTTCCCTACCCTCTTTATTTGCAATTCTCCTGGTACTTATAGCTGCATTCGTTATACTCAATCACAGGCTGTATATATTCCTTCTAAAAAAAAGAGGGCTGTTTTTTGCAATTCGTTCCATTCCGCTTCACTTTCTCTACTACCTCTACAGCGGTATATCCTTTGCGGTATGCTGGATCCTCTACAAAGCATTTTCCCGTTTCAGAATGAAACAAACAAGGTATAAAATATGGTAAACGAACTTAACACACCAGAGCAAAGATACATGTACAGGATAAGGAACCTTCCCTTAACCCTAATACATCCACCAAAAGGACTTGTCCCGCTTGAACTTGGAAAGCTCTGGAGATACAGAGACCTCCTTTACCTTTTTGTCTGGCGTGATATAAAGGTACGATACAAACAGACATTTGTTGGAACAGCATGGGCACTTTTACAACCCCTTATAGCCTGCCTGGTTCTTACCCTGTTTTTTGGCAAACTGGCACGTATATCCTCTGGAGAAGTACCCTACCCCATTTTCGCATATACAGCTCTTGTCCCATGGACGTACTTTGTTAACGCACTCACCCATTCAAGTAACAGCCTTATATTTAACAGCACGATTATAACCAGGGTGTACTTTCCACGGCTAATAATTCCCATCTCCGCTGTAGCAACCGGGTTACTGGACTTTGCCATAGCGCTCCTCATACTCTTTGGACTCATGGTATTTTACGGGATTATACCAACCCTTGCTGTTTTAACGCTTCCGTTTTTCATGCTGATGAGTTTAGCCACCGCACTTGGGTTTGGACTCTGGCTTGCAGTACTTAACGTAGAGTATAGGGACATAAAATTTATACTTCCATTCCTAACGCAGATATGGCTTTTTGCCACCCCTGTTGCATATCCAAGCAACCTCGTTCCAGAAAAGTGGCGGATTGTATATGGCCTTAACCCAATGGCAGGTGTAGTCGATGGTTTTAGATGGGCTATTCTTGGTACAAACCCACCTCATATGCCCTTGCTAATTGCCTCAATAACCGTTGTTACCATCCTCCTTATAGGTGGGCTCTTTTTCTTTAGATACAAAGAAGATACCTTTGCAGACGTGGTATAATGGGAAATATTGCCATAAGAACAGTAAACCTGGGGAAGCTCTTTTATCTTAACCAAAAGAAAAGGGGAAAGCTGCGTGAGACCCTCGAGGAAAAGATAAGGCTTTCCCTTAAGCACCTATTTACCGCACTTTCCCCTGACGCAAAGAAAAACGAAAAAAAACACCTATTTGTCAACAAACACATATGGGCCTTAAAAAACGTCTCGTTTGAGGTAAAACATGGAGAAGCAGTAGGTATCCTGGGCCATAACGGTGCAGGCAAATCAGTGCTCCTAAAGATACTCTCTCAGGTTACAAAACCCACAGAGGGCTATGCGGAGATACACGGCAGAGTAGGGGCAATGCTTGAGGTTGGCACAGGCTTTCACCCAGAGCTAACTGGCAGAGAAAACATATACCTAAGCGGTGCTATCCTTGGTATGACAAGACGGGAAATAAAGACGAAGTTTGATGAGATCGTAGAGTTTTCCGAAATAGGGGATCTCCTGGACATGCCGATTAAGTACTACTCAAGCGGTATGCAGGGAAGGCTTGCCTTTGCAGTTGCCGTTCACCTGGAGCCTGAGATACTTCTGATAGATGAGGTTCTGGCAATAGAGGACATATCCTTTAAGCAAAAGTGCCTTAGCAAGCTAAAAGAGATAGTAAGGGAAGGAAGGACCGTCCTCTTTGTAAGCCACAATATGGACTCACTTAAAACACTATGTAACAGGGCAATTCTTCTTGAGAGAGGAAAAATTGTCTTCGATGGTGATATAAAGAAGGCCATTTCAAAATACCTGTCAGGAAATCCGGACGCAAAGCTATAGGACTAAAGGTTTGCATGTAGTTTTTTCATCTCTTCCTCCTCTATACCCAGACGCCTCATCAACTCAAGAACACATGCCTCAAAGAAGATAAGGGCAGATATCTCAAAAAGAGAGCCAAGAGGCGGAAGAGGAATACCCATTAGCTCCCTCGTTGTGTAATCGTTAACGTTTCTGGGTATAACCTCTGACCTTATAACCACCAAAACATCTGCAATTCGTGCAATATCAGATTCGGGATTGGAGGTAACCGCCGCAACCTTTCCTCCAAGAGACTTTGATACCCTTGCAGTCTCAACAACCCAACTCGTTTTCCCAGAGCCAGAAACAGCAATCAAACCATCTCCCTTTCTCAGGGCAGGGGTTATAGTTTCTCCCACTATAAAGACCTTCTTTCTAAGATGGACAAGACGCATACCAAAGGCTCTTGCTACAAGACCTGACCTACCAGCTCCAATTATGTATATGCGGGGGACCTGAAGGATAAAGTTTATAAAGTTTTCAAATTCCTTTGGAGATATCTTTTCTGTAATCTCCTTTACCTTATCGAGTATAAAGGAATAGTAATCAACCCCCATACCCATCCGCAACCTTAAAAACGATATCTGGTAAACCTATCAAGCTCCTCCCTTATAACCCTTGTAGCTCTATCAGGCTCACTGGCCCCTGTAACATACCCTCCGACAACTACAATTGATGGTTTAAAATCCATTAACAGCGGAATATCTTCTGGCCTTATACCACCAGCAACAGCATAAGGATAGCTAACCTCTAGGTGAAACCTCTTAACCTTATCAAAGCCTCTTTTGCCGCTTACCTGCTCATCCACACCGGTATGAACACAGAAGTAATCAGGAGAGAAGCAAACCAGCTCCCTTGCCTTTAACACAACATCCTCAACCCCTATAAGGTCAATTGTAACCCTTCTACCCCATTTCCTAGACTCTTCTACTGCTGCACGGATAGTATCCCTTGAGGCCTGAGCACAAACACTTACAATGTCAGCACCTGCCCTAAAAGCAAGTTGTGCTTCAAGGGCACCTGTATCCATGGTTTTTAGGTCAGCAAATACGAGTTTATCTTTAAACCGCCTCTTTAGCTCACTTACTACCCTTATTCCCTCAGACTTTATAAGAGGTGTTCCAGCCTCTATTATATCTACGTATGGATAAGCTAACTCAGCGATATCCAGAGCCTTTTTAAATTCTATAAGATCAAGGGCAAGTTGAAGAAATACCATCCCCTTTGTGAACCCTCAAAGTACCTCTAGGCTTCCCACATTAAAATTCTACCCTATAGCGAATGCAATTCACAGTATTTTATCTAAGAAGGAATCAACACTATCTTTCCGAAAACATCTCTGCTTTCCATAAGCCTATGGCCTTCTGCAACCTGAGACATCGGTAAGACCTTGTGAAGAACCGGCTTTAGCCTTCCCGACTCTACATGTTTTACCACCTCAAATAGCTCTCCCTTACTTCCCATTGTAGAGCCAAGAATGGAGAGTCTTCTGAAAAACACATATCTTATATCTGTCTTTCCCTCATAACCAGAAGTTGCACCACATACAACCATCCTGCCACCCATTGTAAGAGACAGGATGTTTTTCTCCCAGTTCACATCCCCTGTGTGATCTATTATTATATCCACCCCTCTTTTTTCCGTAATCTTTCTTACCTCGGCAACGAAATCCTGGGTTTTATAGTTTATACAGTAGTCCGCACCCAGCAGGTTTTTTGCCTTCTCCAGTTTCTCATCTGTTCCAGCCGTTGTGATTACCGTTGCTCCAAATAGCTTTGCAATCTGTATCGCTGCACTTCCAACACCGCTTCCTGCCGCATGAACCAGAACAACCTCCCCAGGTTTAATCTGGGCACGTGTTACAAGCATATGCCATGCGGTAAGAAAAACAAGGGGAATACAGGCAGCTTCTTCAAAGGAGAGGTTTTTTGGCATAGGAAGTATATTTTCCTTTGGAACAGAAACGTACTCCGCACATCCACCCGGACAGTTCTCACCCAGAATAGCATATTCCCTGCAAAGGTTATCGCGACCACTTAAACAGTAAACACACCTTCCACAGGATATGCCAGGAGATACCATAACAGGTGTTCCCAGCTCTATTCCCTTTACATCCTCTCCCACACTTACAACAACGCCTGCAACGTCTGAGCCGAGAATATGGGGATACTTGACCTTTAGTCCAGGAAATCCCTTCCTTACCCATATATCAAGATGATTCATGGCACACGCCTTTACCTGAACCAGAACATCACCCGCCCTTACCACGGGATCGGGGATCTCATCGTACTTTAACTTATCAACATCACCGTGCTCGTATATTACGACTGCTTTCATATGAAAACCTCCCTTTAACAAAAAGGATTTATCGGGATACAAGAAGCAATTTTATCCTTATGTTCTTCCCCAATCAACGCCCCGGAGAACAAAACCGGTTTTAGAGGGAATCAACTATAGGTTCCTGAGAGCCCCTTTACCTTCTCAACTTCCTCAGGCTCATCAAGAATCTCACCTTCCCCCATCTCATAGAGAAAGTTAGCATTATCCCTAGGGGCCCTGCTTTTCACGTTGGGATCAAAAAACACTTCCTTTGTATGGATAAGTCCAGCCCTGTTATAAGATGCTAGTTCGTACTTCATCCCCATCCTTAAAGCATCACAAGGGCAAGCCTCCACACAGAATCCGCAAAAAACGCACCTCATAAAGTCTATATTGTAGACCTTTGGCCTCCTTTCAATACCGTAATCATCTGCAGGTTCAGCCACTATGGAAATAGCCTGGGTAGGACACGCAACCTCACACAGTTTACAGGCCACACACCTTATCTCTCCCTTATCGTCTGCAGGTAGAATATGAAGTCCCCTGTACCTTGGGGGAAGCTCTTTTACCTCTTCAGGGTATTGAACGGTAACAGGATTGAATCTAAGGATGTGCATTAGGGTTGTTTTAAGGCCCTTTATTATCTCAGGTATGTAGAGCCTTTCAAGAAGCCCCAGCTTAGGAGTCTGTATTACCTTTACCTTTATTGCCATATCCTGCTTCGTTCCAAGAAAGTATGTTACTACAAGTTTAACATAACTGTATCCAATTAAAAGCTTATCACCAAAATCCTTCTCTTTTTATGTTAAGCAGTATTAAAGCCCCAAAACAGAGCGACAGAAAAACCATACCCAACCCAACAACAAAAAACCCGAGAAGAAGCTTCCCAATACCCATCATAGAAAAGGCCAAAAAACCAACACCAAAGAACCAGTTTAGGATAACTGGCAAAAAAGGGGCCGCCTTAAGTTCCGGGAGTTTTTCTCTGACTGGATTCCACCAACCCCAAGGACGCACCTTTTTGTAGAAATTAACCAAGGTTTTTTCGGATTCAGGTGGGGTAAGAAAGGTTGCAGTTAACCAGCAAGCCATAGATAAGGGAATAACAATGACCTGATGCTTTAGCTCAATACCAACCCCCCTAGATACGCTGTAAATAACAAGACACAAGGCAAAAAGCACAGAAGAGCCAAGCGCAACGATCTCGGACCAGGCATTTATTCTCCACCAAAACCACCGCAGTATAAGAACCGAACCCAGTCCTGCACTCATAGCCCATAAAAAGATCCATGCCTTTCCTATGTTTTTTATATGAAAGGCAAGGTAGCCTGCAAAGATAGCAAGTACAAGGGTAAAAAATCTTGAAACCACTACATAGTGCTTCTCATCCGCGTTGTTTTTTATAAATCTCCTGTAAATATCGTTTACCAGATAAGAAGCGCCCCAGTTAAGCTGGGTCGTCAGTGTAGACATAAACGCCGCAAGAAAGGAAACAAAAAGCAACCCCTTAAGCCCAGCTCCAAGATAATCCTTTATAACAACCACATACATGGCCTCCTGATCACCGTTGGTTCTATCCGCACTTGGATAAACCATAAGAGAGAAAAGGGCTACAATAATCCAGGGCCAACAACGAATCACGTAGTGGTTAAGGGAAAACCAGGCCATTCCCAAAATCGCATGCCGCTCATTTTTCGCCGAAGAGATGCGTTGGATAAAGTACCCACCACCGTCAGCGTTATGCGAAGACCACCATATAACAAGGACATAAACGAGGAAAGCAAAGAGATCAGATGAGAAAAACCCCTCTCCAGAAGAACCGCTCCATCGAGTAACAAAAAAGGACAGATGTTCTTGGATACTTCCCAACCTGTTTATGAATCCAGAGTAACCTCCTACATCAGAAGAGCTTAAAACAACGCAGGCAAGTAACACAGTACCTAAAAGAGCTATAAAGTACTGAAGAAAATCTGTAAGAACAACTCCCCAGAGTCCAGAAAGAATCGTATAACCAAAGGCAATCACAATACATACAAGCACTGCAAAGGCAGTCTCAAACCCAAAAAAGACCTTTAGTATCTTTGCCATAGCACTTGTTACCCAACCCATTACCAAAAAATTAAAAATCGTAGAGAAGTAAAGGGCCTTAAAGGCTCTTAGGAATGCAGCAGGTCTCCCACCATAGCGGATCTCTATAAGCTCGTTATCCGTAATCACCTCGGCTCTTCTCCAGAGCCTTGCAAAGACAAAGACTATAAATACGTGTATAAATAGGAAGTTCCACCAGAACCAGTTTTTCCATATTCCATCCGTACGAATCCATCCGGTAATAACAAGTGGGGTGTCGGCTGCAAAGGTGGTTGCAACCATTGAGGTTCCTATGATCCACCAGGGAAGGTTTCTACCTGAGACAAAATACTCAGATAAACTCCTACCTGCGCGCCCGGTAAAGCAGATACCTAATCCAAGGGAAATAAGAAAATAGCCCGCTATGATTATCCAGTCAAGTAGTGTAAATACCTCTAATTCTTTCCCTAGAGATTCAATCATAATTTATTTAGATCAAAGGTTCCCAACACCCATGCCTATTGAAATCTTTCCCAGTAAAACCCGCCCTTTTGCCCCAGTGGCTGAAGGGATATTTGCAGCATTACCTGATACAAGCTCGTTTGCAAGAACTGCAAAGGCAACGGCTTCCTTTGCCTCCACTGGAATTCCATAGCTCTCTGAAAGGGAAATCTCAAGAGGGAATAACCTGTTTTTTAACCTTTCTAAAAGAAATAGGTTTCTAGCACCACCACCGCTTAATATAACCTCCTTAACCCTCCACCGAGAAAACACAAATTGCTCATATGAGAGGGCAATAGATTCAACGGTAAACTCCAAAAGCGTTCTCATCATATCCTCAAGTAACACCTTTCCACTTTTAACCATCTTGTAGAGTTGTCCTGCCTTCTGCATGCCAAAGACTTCTCTTCCGGTGGATTTAGGCAAAGGCTTAACAAAATAAGGGTGCTTTAAAAGCTTCTTAAGAAGTCCTTTGTTAACCTTACCCTTTGAGGCAATTTTCCCTTCCCTGTCATATCTTTCCCTTCCCCCTGTTGCCAAAATCAACAGGCTATCCATAAGTGCGTTTCCAGGCCCAGTATCAAAAGCCAAAACATCCTCTAGCCTTTCGGTGATAACTGTGGCATTTGCAATACCACCTATATTTTGTGCTATACGCACAGCCCCGGGTTCCCGAAAGAGAATGTAATCCACATAGGAAACAAGAGGAGCCCCCTCTCCACCAGCAGCCACATCGCGTGTTCGGAAATCTGCTACGGTTGTTATCCCGGTACACTCTGCTATAACATCAGGCTCACCAATTTGTAGTGTAGAGGGAATCCCCTTTCCGTAAGATGGGGGGTTGTGATAAACCGTCTGTCCATGAGAACCTATAAGGTCAACCTCTTTCACAGACAATCCAGCCTTTTTTATAACCTCTAAAGCCGCTCTGGCAAACGCATTCCCTATTAAAAAGTTAAGCTCACACACATCACGTATGGTTCCAAAAGATTCAATCTCTCCAAGCCTCTTAACGATTGCTTGGCTATAGGGCATACAAAGAAACTCAATTAACTTAACTTCTGTTTCCATCCCACTACCCTTTATTCTAACAAGAGCGGCATCAACCCCATCCATTGATGTTCCAGACATTAGCCCCACAACCAAACGCTCTTTTTTCCTAATAATAGAATCAAGCCAGTTCATCTAAGAGCAACCATTAATATTAATCTCTCAGATTAACCCGCGTAAAAACCCATTATTCTTGGCAAGTAACCTTTTTGCCTCTTTATAACCCACATTCCTTTTTCCCATAACCAGCGCAATCTTTACATTCCATCCAGAGTCTCTAAGCAATCTGGCAGCCTTTTTAGAGTCCACACCAAGAATTTGCATAACAATCTTTTTTGCCCTGTTTCTTAACTTCTTTGAATTGGGCTGCACCTCAACCATAAAGTTTCCGTAAGTCTTTCCCAGCTTGACCATAGAGGCCGTAGTAAGGATATTCAATACCATCTTTGTAGCCGTTCCTGCTTTCATCCTTGTAGAGCCAGCTATAACTTCAGGGCCAACAACAAGGGATATACAGACATCATAAACACAGCAAGACACCGGATTACTTGTTATAAGTACGGTGGCAGAGCCCAATTTTGAGGCATATGAAAGCCCTGCCTGGACAAAAGGTGTTGTAGAGCTTGCAGCTATTCCAACAACTACATCGTTTCTACCCAGATTTAGTTTCTTTAAAGCCTTTTTTGCCTCACTCTTTGAATCCTCCGCTCCTTCAATAGAACGCCACAGGGCCTTTTTTCCGCCTGCAATGATTCCACAAACCTTCCCAGAAGGTGTGCCAAACGTTGGAGGACACTCGGCTGCTTCCATAACCCCCAAACGTCCACTTGTTCCAGCACCTATAAAGATCAGACGTCCACCTTTTGAAAGTCTCTCCACTATAAGCTCTACAGCTCTGGCTATGTTTTCCTTCTCCCTGGAGACTGCTTTAACTACATTCTTATCCTCTTCTAACATAACCTTAACTATATCGCCGGTAGAAAGCGTATCTAAGTCCTTTGACCTGGGATTTAGCTCTTCTGTAATAGGCAACTGTGTCTTCTCCACCCTTTTTTCACAGTTTCTGATAAACGTTTGACTTTCTTTTAAGACTGTAATAAATTTTATCTGTAGCGCGGGCGTAGCTCAGAGGTAGAGCACAAGCTTCCCAAGCTTGGGGTCGCGGGTTCGAAACCCGTCGCCCGCTCAACATAAAACCTTTACTTAGAGCTTTTATTCTTGTTTTCCATCATGTACATTATGGCAGCCCTTATGAATCTGCTTCTTTCAGCCTCTCCAAGTACACCCGTTAATCTATAGTACAGAGTGGGGTCTTTTACCAAGGCCCCTAAGGTTCCCTCCCCTTCTTTTATGCTTTCAGATATCTCCCTTAGGTTCTTCACAGTTTTCTCTAGCTCAGCAACAAAGCCCTTTCTGTCTCCTAGCTCTCTGGTTATAGAGTTTATGTTTGAGATTGCCTGATCCACCTTGAATGCCAACTCCTTGTCGTAAATAAGGGTACTTATCAACCCGTTTCCACCCCTTATGTCTGAAATTAGCCTGTTTAGTGCTGTAATTGTTTCATCCAGTTTCTCAAGCGTTGATTCAAAACCACCTCCAGAACCATCCTTTCTCCCGTATATCAGGGTATGAAGAACCCCGGGTTCAGTCTCTATAGCCTCGAGCGTCCTTCTGATAGAGGCTATTGTTCTGGATATGTTTTCTATGTTCTCTTCTCTGCCAAATGCCTTTACTATCTCATCAAGGCTTCTTGAAATACTTACTATGTTATCTATAAGCTCCTCAGATTGACCAAGGAGCTTTTCAAACTCTGGTGGTGTATAACTCTTAATCTCAAGCCTATCAGGTATCCTGCTTAGCACTTCCTGTCCTCTCCTTATCTCTATATATTTATCACCAAGAAGACCTTCTGTTCTAATGGTTGCAACCGAATCGGGACCGATTCTCCTTATTCCATCCTCACTTACCTCCATCTCCACCACTATGAAGTTTTTATCTGCCTCCTTTGGAAAAGAGATGCTCTTTACACTACCTATGCGAACACCGGAGAGCCTAACTGTAGCACCTTCTATAAGTCCACCGGCATTGGTAAAGGTTGTAACAACCGTATATCTCTTTTTAAAAAGATTGCTCCCTTCCCCAAGAAAAAAGACAAAAACTACAAGAATGAGCAGCGAAACAAATATAAATAACCCAACTTTAAGGCTTAAAGTTCCCTTACCTCTCATAATCCGGTTTACCTGCCTTAGAATTTTTTATACGAATTAGACCTAGAGAGATTATATTCAAGAATTGACAATTTCTCAAAACCCATGTTAATTTTCAATATCCTAAACAAAAACCCTATGGAGTCTTGATATGAACAAGATAGAAAGAGCCCTTATAAGTGTATGGAAAAAAGATGGAATAAGCAACTTCGCCAGAGAGCTTAAAGAGCTTGGCATAGAGATCCTCTCAACAGGGGGTACAGCAAAGCTTCTAAAAGATGCCGGGGTAAATGTGGTTGATATATCAGAGTACACACAATCACCAGAGCTCCTGGGGGGAAGGGTAAAAACCCTTCATCCCAAAATCCATGCAGGAATCCTTGCAGTACGTGATAACGAATCTCACCTTGAAGAAATGAAACAGCATGGCATTAAACCCATAGATATAGTGGTTGTTAACTTCTACCCCTTTGAAGATGTTATAAAGAGTGATGAAGTGGATTTAAGCGAGGCAATAGAGAATATAGATATAGGAGGCCCAACTCTTCTTCGTGCTGCTGCAAAAAACCACAGGTACGTAACGGTTGTTACCCACCCGGAAGATTATAAGACCGTTATAAACGAGTTAAAGAAAAATAAGGGATTTATATCCCCCGAGCTAAACATGCGCCTTGCTGCAAAGGCATTTTCGTATGTTTCACGCTATGATGCAGCAATATCTAACTTCTTTAACTCACTTGAAAACGGAAAGAAAACAAAGTTTCCATCAAGCCTGACACTTTACTTTGAGAAACGCATGAAGCTTAGATACGGTGAAAACCCCCATCAAGAAGGTGCCTTTTATACTGAGCCCTGGATAGAAGAGCCGTGTATATCAAATTCCGTTCAAATCCAGGGAAAAGAGCTATCCCTTAACAACATATACGATGCAGATGCAGCTTTGGAACTGGTTAAGGAGTTCCCTTCCAACGTTGCCTGTGTTATTGTAAAGCACAACAATCCATGCGGGGTTGCAATTGCAGAAAACCCGGTTACAGCCTTTTTAAGGGCAAAGGAATGCGATCCTGAAAGCGCCTTTGGTGGAATAGTTGCCTTCAATACAGAGGTAGATGAAAACACAGCAACAGAGCTTGCTTCCATGTTTCTTGAGGTAGTAATCGCACCGGGCTACACAGATAAAGCCCTTGATGTACTCTCAACAAAGCAGAACCTGAGGATTCTAAAAACCCCTCCCCTGGACTTTGGGCAAAAGAGCGGCTTTGATATAAAAAAGGTTGTTGGAGGTGCCCTAATACAGGATAGAGACCTAAGGAGTGAAGAAGACTTTAAGGAGCTTAAGATTGTAACAAAGAGACAGCCTACCGTTGAGGAGCTTGAGGACCTTAAATTCGCATGGAAGGTATGTAAGCACGTAAAGTCTAACGCTATAGTGCTTGCCCGCAGAGGTCAAACGGTGGGAATAGGGGCTGGACAGATGAGCCGTGTGGATTCTGTGAAGATAGCCGTTATGAAGGCAAGGGTTCCAACGAAGGGAGCTGTTCTTGCATCGGATGCCTTCTTTCCCTTCCGTGACGGTATAGATGAAGCCGCAAAATCCGGAATTACCGCAATAGTCCAACCAGGAGGCTCAATAAGGGACAAGGAAACGATATCTGCTGCAGATGAACACGGAATTGCCATGGTCTTTACAGGGATAAGACACTTTAGACACTAAAAAGAGGTTTTATTTAAATAATAAAAAAGGGGAAGGTTTATATAAACCTTCCCCTTTTTGTTTGTAACAATCAGCTACCTTTACTTCTTAAGGAACTGGTCAATGTAGACAAGGAGTCTTCCCTGAGCAGTCCAGGACACATCTTCAGGATCAAAGTCACCGGGGACAAAATTGGTATTTAGAGCATTGTTTACCTGAGCTGCAGCTTGCTGTCTCAGCAGGTCTTTTACACCGTCTCCGTTTATTACCGCACCACCTATGATATCGAAGTTAACACCGGGAAGCAGGTTTATGGTAAATGTTCCTTCTATTTCCGTTCCAAGATACCTGTCCACAGGGCCAAAACCTAAAGGATTGTCGTTATCCTGATTCCATGCAACCAAGACCTGGGGTGTAAATGAGAGATAGTCAAGAAGCTTAACTGTGGCCCAGGCCCTTGCATAGAACGCATTTATCACGCTACCCTCTATCTGATAAATGGTGGGTATCATGTGCTTGAAAAGGAGATAATCAATGTTATAAGCAGGGTTAAACACTATAACGTTACCCTCAAGCTCAGGTGTATTTAAATCGTCACCACCTGCCCATCCAAACTCAGCAGCCACAAGCTTTACCGGGAATCCAGGATAGACCTCTCCACGAACCGCAAAAAGTAGGTTGGATGGGTCTATATCCACCTCTGTACCTCCGAAATCAAGCTCTCCCCATCCTCCCTGAACCTCTCCAACCAGCCTGAAAAGGTCGGTCTTGTAGTCTATAACACCTGCATAAAGGGTAAAGCGGTTAAGATCTAAATCCACACCACGGGTACATGCGGAAAGGTCAGGATTTGGGCATGGCACAGCAAAGTGATCCTGGTGGATGTAGGGGAACAGATAACCACCTATTGTCAGATTGCCACCGAGTGCCTGAGGATGATTGTAAATGAGGGCAAATGCACCTCCATCCCATCCGTCTCCGTTAGCCGTTACTACACTGTTACCCTGGGTAAACCTGTCTGTAACGAACACAAACGTAAAGGTTCCTCCAGAAAGAGGCCAGGATTTAAGATAGAGGAAACGGTCAAGCACGAAACCAAGGTCTGAAAGTGGGTCCCATCCACCGTTTGCAAGGATTCCAAGTCCCCAGTCAAATGGCTGGCGCCCTATCCTCACAAAACCAAGGTTTGCTGGAAGAACAATATCTGCATGAAGCATACGAACGTTAAAGAACTGTACATCATCATCCACTCCAAAGGACTCTCCTATACCCCTGTCAATGGCATTTGTGCCTATAAGAAGAGCACCCCTAAACCTGTCTCCAGTAGTAATAGAGGAGTTAACAAGCGTGCTACGACCACCTAAAAGAG